>OWJD01000485.1_pt1 | contig 13243 bp, 9 predicted proteins | sample 1732601 | NCBI WGS metagenome assembly OWJD01 (sample SAMN05065733, study PRJEB22554) | human gut metagenome | biome: ENVO:2100002; feature: ENVO:00000062; material: ENVO:00002003 | host: Homo sapiens | place: USA
CAAGTCGGACGTGCTGAACGACTACGAGGTGTGCCGCTACATGCAGCTTGAAAACGGGCTGCACGCGGACGTGTACGCCCTTGAAATCATCATCCCGGTCGCTTTCAGGGTGAATACCTACAACACCCACCTGTTCCGCACATGGCTGGTGGGAAAGGCACTCTCACAAGAGAAACGGCAGACATACGTGATGTTCATACAGAACGGAAAAGCCGGGTATTGCTGATTGCACATACCCCATAAGACAAGTAAACGGGTAGCACCACAAAAGGTGTCACCCGTTTACTTTTTCATGAAACCGCCTCACTCCAGCGGCTTGCGGTAGTTCGCTTCCAGTACCCCGCGCAGCCCCGTTTCCGGGTAAAGCACCTTCCCTCCCAAAAGTATGAAGGGCAACACGCGGTTGTTGCGGTATTCCTGCAAGGTGCGCCGGCTCACACGGAGCAGTTCCGACACCTCGCCGTCCGTCAGGTAACGTTCCCCGTCCAGCGGAGGACGGTAGCTTTCCAGAAATGCGGACAGCCATTTCGAGCCTTTGCGCATATCCTGCACCACAGAGGCTATCGGCTCGTCTTCCATCGTAAAAACATCGTTGTTCTCGTTCATCATAACTTCGGATTCAGTGGGTGAATAAATCAAATCATCTGCCGTGCGGATAGAGCGTGCCGACAAGCGGTATCAGCCGCTTCACCTCCTCTGGCTTGTAATAGAACCTGCGGTTTATCTGCGAGTAGCCGATAAGCCGCCTGTCACGCAGCGTCTGCAACGTGCGCGGGCTTATTCTCAACTGCCCGCAGACCTCCTCGCCCGTGAGCCATCTTTCCATGCGCCCCGTGTCGCTTTTGCGCCTCAGGGCGGCGACCTTCTCCGAGAGTGCGCCGAATGCCGCCACCATCATCTCGAAAGTCTTTTTCTCGATAGATACTATTTCCATATTCATGTCATTTAGAGTTTGCCGCAAAGGTAACGAAACGGCATACAAGACGTATCGTTTTCCGCTGAAAGGCTGCCTGTTGCGCCGTTTGACCGGGTTACGGAGCCATCTTCCGCAAAAATCTTACGTGAGTCACGTAGTGAGTTGTTAAAGCCCCTTTTGTTTATTGCCGAATTTTGTCGCAGAAACAAAAAGAAAGGACTGAACATGAAAGTGATAACAATGGAAAGTTCCGCCTACAAGGAGATGATGGCGCAGATTGCGAACATCGCAGGGTACATCCGCGAGGCAAGGGACGAGAAGAAACGGAAGCGGGAAACCGAAGACAAGCTGCTTGACACGGCACAGGCGGCGAAGATGCTCAACGTGAGCAAGCGCACCATGCAGCGTATGCGCACCGACCACCGTATCGAGTATGTGGTGGTACGCGGAAGCTGCCGCTACCGCCTTTCCGAGATACTGCGGCTATTGGAGGACAACACAGTAAGGAACGAGGAAGGGACAATAGACACCCTGTTCCACAACCACACGCTGCGCACGGGCGGCAAACCAAAAGGAAGGAGGACATAGGTCATGGAACTGCTCACACGAAACAACTTCGAGGGCTGGATGCAGAAGCTGATGGAACGGCTCGACCGTCAGGACGAACTGCTGCTGGCGATGAAGGCTGAGGGGAAACAGCCCACTATCACGGAAAGCATCCGCCTTTTCGACAATCAGGATTTGTGCATGTTGCTCCAGATAAGCAAACGCACCCTCCAACGCTACCGCAGCGTAGGCGCATTGCCCTACAAGACGCTGGGCAAGAAGACCTATTACAGCGAGGAGGACGTGCTGACATTCCTTTCCAACCATATCAAGGACTTCAAAAAGGAAGATATAGCCTTCTACAAGGCTCGTATCCATAATTTCTTTCATAAATAACCCATTAAAACATTTTTCAGATGGCAAAGAAAAAAGACGAAAAGGACGTGCTGGTAGTCCGTGACGAGAAGACAGGCGAGATCAGCGTGGTAGCCGGGCTGAACGCGGACGGCACACCCAAGCGCACCCCCGCAAAAGCGGAGAACGCGCAGAGTTTCCTGCAATTCGACCGACATGGCGACGTGCTGGACAACTTCTTCAAGAACTTCTTCCGGCAGTGCAAGGAACCCAGCCGCTTCGGTTTCTACCGCATTGCGGCAGACCAAGCTGAAAATCTCTTAGAGGTGATGAAGCAACTGCTGAAAGACCCCGAAGCGAACAAGGAGCTGCTCGCCCCTCACAAGGTGGACACCTCCGACTATGAGAAGAAGGTGCAGGAAGAGATGGCAGCACAACAGACAGAGAAACAAGAACCTCAAAAACAGGAGAACATGGAACAACGGAAAGAACAGCAACAGGACAAATCCGAACAGATGCAGGGCAAACGTGGCTACCAGCCCATCGACGAGAGTAAAATCAACTGGCAGGAGCTGGAGGACAGATGGGGCGTAAAGCGGGACAACCTTGAAAAGTCCGGCGACCTTACGAAGATGCTCAACTATGGCAAGTCCGACTTGGTAAAGGTCAAACCGACCTTCGGCGGCGAATCATTCGAGCTGGACGCCCGCCTCTCCTTCAAGAAGGACGGTGAGGGAAACATCAGCCTCGTGCCGCACTTCATCCGCAAGGAGCAGAAGCTGGATGAGTACAAGGAACACAAATTCTCCGACAATGACCGGAAGAACCTCCGCGAAACGGGCAATCTCGGTAGGGTCGTGGACATTGTGGACAGGGAAACGGGCGAGATCATCCCCTCCTACATCAGCATCGACCGCAAGACGAATGAAATCACGGACATTCCGGCAAGCAGGGTGCGCATCCCGGAGCGCATCGGCAAGACGGAAATCACCACGCAGGAGCGGGACATGCTCCGCGCCGGACTGCCCGTACGCGACAAGCTCATCGAGCGCAACGACGGCAGAAAGTTCGTCACCACCCTGCAAGTGAACGTGGAGCAGCGCGGCGTGGAGTTCGTGCCGGGAACCGGCAAGTCGCCCCGTACCGCACAGACACAGGAAACCAAAGGCGACACATCGAAAAGTCAGGCGCAGGGCGGGGAAAATGCCGCACAGACCAAGAAGGAGCAACGCCGCAACACGTGGACGAACGAGGACGGCAGCATCCGCCCCATCAGCAAATGGAGCGGCGTGAGCTTCACCGACCAGCAGAAAGCCGACTATGTGGCGGGTAAAGCCGTGAAGCTGGAGAACGTGACCGACAAGCAGGGCTTCCATGCCACGATGTATATCAAGTTCAACCCGGAGAAGGGACGCCCGTACCGCTACGACACGAACCCTGACAATGCACAGCAGGTTGCTCCGTCCAACGAGAGCCGCACGCAGGTGGCGGTGAACAACGATGGCAAGACCAACGAGGCTACAAAGAATCTGAGAGAGCCGTTGCAGAAAGGTCAGACCAACCCGAAGGACGCCCGCCAGCAACAGCAGCAGGAGAAGCCGCAGAAGAAAACGGGCAAGGGCATGAAAATGTAATCCCGTGTCCGCCACTGAATCCAAAATAAAATCCAAAGTATCAACAAAAAAGAAGAAGACATGAAGACAATCATTGCAGAAAAGCCCTCCGTGGCACGTGAAATCGCCCGCATCGTGGGCGCGACAAAGAGAGAGGAAGGATATTTCGAGGGAGGCGGTTATGCCGTGACATGGGCATTCGGACACCTCGTTCAGCTTGCCATGCCCGACGGCTACGGCGTGCGCGGATTTGTCCGTGACAACCTCCCGATTATTCCCGACACATTCACGCTCGTCCCCCGTCAGGTCAGGACGGAGAAAGGTTACAAGCCCGACAGCGGCGTGGTGTCGCAGATAAAAGTCATCAAAAGACTGTTCGACACAAGCGAACATATCATCGTGGCGACCGATGCCGGACGCGAGGGAGAGCTTATCTTCCGCTACCTCTACCACTATACGGGTTGCACCACTCCTTTCGTGCGCCTGTGGATCAGCTCTCTCACCGACAAAGCTATCCGCGAGGGACTGCGGAAACTCGAAGACGGCAGCAAATACGACAACCTCTACCTCGCCGCCAAAGCGCGGAGCGAATCCGACTGGCTCGTGGGCATCAACGGCACACAGGCGTTATCCATCGCCGCCGGACACGGCACGTATTCCGTGGGGCGGGTGCAGACACCAACGTTGGCTATGGTATGTGAACGCTACTGGGAGAACCGCCGCTTTACGTCCGAAGCATTCTGGCAGCTCCATATCGCAACGGACGGTTGCGACGGCGAAGTCGTGAAATTCTCATCCTCCGAGAAATGGAAAGAGAAAGAACCGGCGATGGAACTATATAATAAGGTAAAGGCGGCAGGTTGCGCCACTGTCACGAAAGCCGAGCGCAAGGAGAAGACGGAGGAAACTCCCTTGCTCTACGACCTGACCACGCTCCAGAAAGAAGCCAACGCCAAGCACGGCTTCACGGCGGAACAGACGCTTGAAATCGCGCAGAAACTCTACGAAAAGAAGTTGATAACCTATCCGAGAACGGGAAGCCGCTACATCCCCGAAGACGTGTTTGCCGAAATTCCCAAACTGCTCGCTTTCATCGGCACACAGCCCGAATGGAAAGACAAGGTGCGGGCAAAAGCCGCCCCGACACGCCGCAGCGTGGACGACGGCAAGGTGACAGACCACCATGCCCTGCTCGTCACGGGTGAGAAACCGCTCTTCCTCTCCAAAGAGGACAATACCATCTATCAGATGATTGCCGGGCGCATGGTCGAGGCATTCTCTGAGAAATGCGTCAAGGATGTGACCACTGTCACGGCGGAATGTGCCGGAGTGGAGTTTACCGTAAAAGGCAGCGTCGTGAAGCAAACCGGATGGCGTGCCGTCTATGGCGAGGAAAAAGAGGAAATTACCATCCCCGGCTGGCAGGAAGGCGACACGCTGACACCGAAAGGCTCGTCCATTACCGAAGGAAAGACCAAACCCAAGCCGCTGCATACCGAAGCCACCCTGCTCTCGGCAATGGAAACGGCGGGCAAGGAAATTGAGGACGACGCACTGCGGCAGGCGATGAAGGACTGTGGCATCGGTACTCCCGCCACACGCGCCTCCATCATCGAAACGCTTTTCAAGCGCGGTTACATGGAACGCTGCAAGAAGTCGCTTGTTCCCACCGAAAAAGGACTTGCCCTCAATTCCGTCGTCAAGACGATGCGCATCGCCGATGTTGCCATGACGGGCGAATGGGAAAAGGAGCTGGCGCGTATCGAGCGCGGGGAACTGTCCGACGACACCTTCCGCAAGGAGATAGAGGCGTACACACGTGAGATAACCTCCGAACTGATCTCGTGCGACAAGCTCTTCGGCAGCCGTGACTCCGGCTGCGCGTGTCCCAAGTGTGGCACGGGCAGGATGCGGTTCTACGGCAAGGTGGTACGCTGCGACAACACGGAGTGCGGACTGCCCGTGTTCCGGCTGAAAGCGGGACGCACCCTGTCCGACGATGAAATCAAAGACCTGCTCACCGAAGGGCATACCAAGCTGCTCAAAGGGTTCAAGAGCAAACAGGGCAAGAGTTTCGATGCTGTTGTCGCCTTTGACGGGGAATATAACACGACTTTTGTGTTCCCGGAGGCTAAAAAGGACAAGAAATTTTCAGGACGGAAGAAATAGTATTAACTTTGCCACTTGTTCAGAGTAATGAATTGTTCTTCGATACCGGATTACACTCATACTTTGGATTTAGTGGTGGCACTCGGAGGGATACCGAGTGCCTTTTTCTTCCTTTTTCCAACCGATTATCCCGTTAATTATCAATCCGCTAAATCCAAAGTAATGAACAACAAGAAGAAAAACGAGGGTCAGACCGACTTTTCCTATTACGGTCTGTACCTGCTGGACTATCTCCGCACGAACAAGTTTGAACAGGCTGACGACACCGCTTTCATACGGGAACGGGCCGACCGTGCCGCCGAAACGTATGAGAGGGCACGGCTTGAAGGCTATCCCGCCGATGGTGCGCAGGAACTGGCGATGGACACGCTGCTGCGCGGGCTGCATTATTCCCGTTACGCCATCCTCCGCGAAGTCGTGGAAAACGAGTTTGCCGATGAAGTGCCGGAAGAGAAGCGTGAAGCCTTTGTCCTGAAACTGCTGCCGCTTGTCGGCAACGTGTTCTCCGTCTATGACCTCTCGGATGACAATTTCGCCCTGTCTTCCGATTACGACCTGCTCTACACGGAGCTGACGGGAGCAACCGTCCTTTACTTAGACGAATATGGCGTTTAACCGCAAACAGAAACTGCGGGACAACATCGAGGCGATACGGACGGCATTCATCCTTGACAGGGAAAATAGGACAGCGACAACCGAAGAGCGTGCCATACTTCAAAGGTACTGCGGTTTCGGCGGTCTGAAATGTATCCTCAACCCTGCAAAGGAACTGACGGATGCCGTCCGGTGGGCGAAATCCGACCTCGAACTGTTCGCCCCGACGGTGGAGCTGCACAGGCTTATCCGTGAGAACAGCAAGGACGAAACAGAGTACAAGCGGTTTGTGGATTCGCTGAAAGCGTCCGTGCTGACCGCTTTCTACACCCCCAAAGAGATAACCGACACCATCGCGGACGTGCTGGCAGATTACAGCGTCCGCCCCGCCCGTATGCTCGAACCGTCGGCAGGTGTCGGCGTGTTCGTGGATTCCATGCTGCGGCACAGCCCCAATGCGGATGTGATGGCTTTCGAGAAGGATCTGCTCACGGGTACAATCTTGAGGCATCTCTATCCCGACCAGAAAATGCGCACCTGCGGTTTTGAGAAAATCGAAAGACCGTTCAACAATTATTTCGACTTGGCGGTGTCCAACATTCCGTTCGGTGACATTGCCGTGTTCGACGCGGAGTTTCAGCGGAGCGACTCTTTCGGCAGACGCTCCGCCCAGAAAACCATCCACAACTATTTCTTTCTCAAAGGACTGGATGCCGTGCGTGACGGCGGTATCGTGGCGTTCATCACCTCGCAAGGGGTATTGAATAGCACCAAGACCTCCGTGCGTAACGAGCTGTTCAGTCAGGCCAATCTGGTATCCGCGATACGCCTGCCCAACAACCTGTTCACGGACAACGCGGGCACGGAGGTGGGCAGTGACCTGATTGTCCTGCAAAAGAACCTCAGCAAGAAGGAAATGTCGCAGGACGAGCGGCTGATGACCGTGATACAGACGGACACGAAAACCGCCCTGACCGACAACGCCTATTTCATCCACCACCCGGAACGCATCGTGCATACGATGGCGAAACTTGACACAGACCCCTACGGGAAGCCCGCTATGGTTTATCTGCACGAGGGCAAGGCAGCAGGCATCGCCGGGGATTTGCGCCGTATGCTCGACGAGGATTTCCATTACAGGCTTGCCATGCGCTTGTATTCGGGTTCAATCCGGCAGGCAGGAACGGAAGAAAAAGTTGCCGTTCAAAATAAAGTAGAGCGTCCTGCCATAAAATTGGAAACAGTATCCTCGGCGCAGACGGTGGAAACTCCGACAGAAAAGCCGCAACCCGCAGATGAAAAGCCGGAGATAGAACCGCGCCCGCAATATTCCGCAGGCGTGCAGCTCACCCTGCTTGACCTCTGGGGGATGACGGAAGAGGTCAGCCAACCGAAAACCTCCAAAAAGAAAAAGACGGTGAAAAAGGCAGTTACGGCAAAGTCCACTCCGCCCAAACCGAAAGTCACGGTTACACCGACAGCTCCAACTGCAAAACCCGCAATGGAGAATAAGGAGGTGAAAGCGGAGAACACCGCCAAGCCTGCCGACCCGGACGACATCTATGCCACACTGGACTGGGATACCAATCCTCCCATCAACGGTTTCTATGAAATGATGATGGGTTTGACGCCGGAGCGTAGGAAAGAACTTCGGGAACTGGCAAGGCAGCATAACGAGAAACAAGTGGCGGAAAAGACGGAAGTGAAAGCCGTGCCGGAAACTTCCCGTGAGCAGCCACGACAGGAGGAAACACAGCCGGAGGCAGTCGCCGCACCTGCCGTTACAGATACCCCATCGGAAGCGGTGGGGACTTTCCTTTTCCCCGACATCGAAGCGGAAAAGCCGAAGGAGGAAGTCGTGGACCTTTCTCCGCGTGCCTACCACCGCACGCCGGAGATGCACCTGCGCGAAGGGTCGCTGGTGGCTGACCGGGGGCGTCATAACATCGGCTACCTGAAAGACATCACGCCATACGGGGCGACATTCCAGCCGCTCGACCTGAAAGGATACCAGAAGGAAAAGGCGTTGTTGTATGTGTCGCTGCGTGACGCCTACGAGCGTCTGTACCGTTATGAATCGCTCCGGCGCGAGGCAAATGTTCCGTGGCGAGAGCATCTGAATACCTGTTACGATGAGTTTGTCATGCGCTACGGCAACCTCAACGCCAAGCAGAACGTGAAGTTAGTGATGATGGATGCGGGCGGGCGCGACATCCTTTCGCTGGAACGGATGGAAAACGGAAAGTTCGTCAAGGCGGACATCTTCGAGCATCCTGTTTCCTTCGCGGTGGAGAGCCATGCCAACGTAGGCTCTCCCGAAGAAGCCCTGTCTGCGTCGCTCAACAAATATGGTACGGTCAATCTCGACTATATGCGGGAGATAACCGACAGCACGGCGGAGGATTTGCTCACTGCCCTGCAAGGGCGCATCTACTACAATCCGCTCGTGACCGGTTACGAAATCAAAGACCGTTTCATCGCCGGAAATGTCATAGAGAAAGCGGAACGCATAGAGGCATGGATGGGTGACAATCCCGAAAATGAGCGTATGCCGGAGGTGAAGCAGGCGTTGGAGGCTCTGAAAGATGCCGAGCCGCAGCGCATCGCCTTCGAGGATCTGGACTTCAATTTCGGGGAACGCTGGATTCCGACGGGTGTCTATGCCGCCTACATGAGCCGGCTGTTCGACACGGAGGTGAAAATCGCCTATTCCGCAAGCATGGACGAGTTTTCGGTGGTGTGCGGCTACCGCACCATGAAAATCACGGACGAGTTTCTGGTGAAGGGGTATTACCGGAACTATGACGGTATGCACCTCCTAAAACACGCCCTGCACAACACCTGCCCTGACATGATGAAGTCCATCGGCAAGGACGAGCATGGCAACGACATCAAGATGCGCGACAGCGAGGGAATACAACTCGCCAACGCCAAGATTGACGAGATACGAAACGGCTTCTCCGAATGGCTCGAAGAGCAGTCGCCGCAGTTCAAGGAGCGGCTTGTGACGATGTATAACCGCAAGTTCAACTGTTTCGTGCGCCCGCGCTACGACGGCTCCCATCAGACCTTTCCCGACCTCAACCTGAAAGGGCTGGCAAGCCGGGGTATCAAGAGCGTCTATCCCTCACAGATGGATTGCGTCTGGATGTTGAAACAGAACGGCGGCGGAATTTGCGACCACGAGGTGGGAACCGGTAAGACGCTGATAATGTGCATCGCCGCGCATGAGATGAAGCGTCTGAATTTGGCACACAAGCCGATGATTATCGGGCTGAAAGCCAACGTTGCGGAGATTGCAGCCACCTATCAGGCGGCATATCCCAACGCACGTATTCTGTACGCTTCGGAGAAGGACTTTTCGACCGCCAACCGTGTGCGCTTCTTCAATAATATAAAGAACAACGACTACGATTGCGTCATCATGTCGCACGACCAGTTCGGCAAGATACCGCAGTCGCCGGAATTGCAGCAGCGCATCCTGCAAGCAGAGCTTGACACGGTGGAGGAAAACCTCGAAGTGCTACGGCAGCAGGGAAAGAACGTGTCGCGGGCGATGCTGAAAGGATTGGAGAAGCGCAAGCACAACCTTGAAGCGAAGCTGGAGAAGGTGGAACACGCCATAAAGTCACGCACGGACGACGTGGTGGATTTCAAGCAGATGGGCATCGACCACATCTTCATAGATGAGAGCCACCAGTTCAAGAATCTGACTTTCAACACGCGCCACGACCGTGTGGCGGGATTGGGAAACAGCGAGGGAAGCCAGAAGGCACTTAACATGCTCTTTGCCATACGCACCATACAGGAGCGCACAGGAAAAGACTTGGGTGCGACCTTCCTCTCCGGCACGACTATCAGCAACTCACTGACTGAATTGTACCTGCTGTTCAAGTACCTGCGCCCGAAGGAGCTGGAACGGCAGGACATAAGGTGTTTCGACGCTTGGGCGGCGATATTTGCCAAGAAGACGACGGATTTTGAATTTAACGTGACGAACAATGTGGTCCAGAAGGAGCGTTTCCGCTACTTCATCAAAGTGCCGGAGCTTGCCGCCTTCTATAATGAAATCACGGACTACCGCACGGCGGAGGATGTGGGCGTTGACCGTCCTGCCAAGAACGAGATACTGCACCATATACCGCCCACGCCGGAACAGGAGGACTTCATACAGAAACTGATGCAGTTCGCCAAGACGGGCGATGCCACCTTGTTGGGCAGGCTGCCGCTTTCGGAAACGGAAGAAAAGGCGAAGATGCTCATCGCCACGGACTATGCCCGGAAAATGGCACTCGACATGCGCATGATAGACCCGAATTACGAAGATCATCCCGACAACAAAGCGAGTCACTGTGCCAAGATGATCGCGGAGTATTATCAAAAATACGACGCCCAGAAAGGCACGCAGTTCGTTTTCTCTGATTTGGGGACATACCAGCCGGGCGACGGGTGGAACGTCTATTCGGAAATCAAGCGCAAACTGACGGAGGACTACGGTATACCGCCAAGCGAGGTGCGCTTCATTCAGGAGTGCAAGACCGACAAGGCGCGGAAGGCGGTGATAGACGCCATGAACGCCGGGACGGTGCGTGTGCTGTTCGGCTCTACCTCTATGCTCGGAACGGGTGTGAACGCCCAGAAACGGTGTGTGGCTATCCATCATCTCGATACGCCGTGGCGACCGTCCGACTTGCAACAGCGTGACGGACGCGGAGTTAGGGCAGGTAATGAGATTGCCAAACATTTCGCCGGGAACAACGTGGATGTAATCATCTACGCGGTGGAGAAGTCACTGGACAGCTACAAGTTCAACCTCCTGCACTGCAAGCAGACTTTCATAAGCCAGCTCAAAAGCGGTGCGATGGGTGCGCGTACCATCGACGAGGGGGCAATGGACGAAAAATCGGGCATGAATTTCTCGGAATACATGGCGTTGCTCTCCGGCAATACCGACCTGTTGGACAAGGCGAAACTGGAAAAGCGGATCGCATCGCTCGAAGGGGAACGCAAGTCGTTCAACAAGGGCAAGCGTGATTCGGAGTTCAAGCTGGAGTCAAAGACCGGCGAGTTGCGCAACAACACGGCTTTCATAGATGCCATGACGGAGGACTGGAACCGCTTCCTGTCGGTGGTGCAGACCGACAAGGAGGGCAACCGCCTTAATATAATAAAGGTGGACGGAGTGGATTCCGCCGATGAGAAGGTCATCGGAAAGCGTTTGCAGGAGATAGCCAAGAATGCCACGACCGGAGGGTTGTACACGCAGGTCGGTGAACTTTACGGTTTTCCGATAAAGGTGGTGAGCGAAAGGATACTCAAAGAGGGATTGGAGTTCACCGACAACCGCTTCGTGGTCGAGGGGAACTACAAGTACACCTACAACAACGGGCATCTGGCGATGGCTGACCCGTTGGCCGCCGCCCGCAACTTCCTCAACGCGATGGAGAGGATACCCTCCATCATCGACCAGTACAAGGCGAAGAACGAGGTGCTGGAGATGGAGATACCGCAGTTACAGGAGATAGCGGGTAAGGTGTGGAAGAAGGAGGACGAGCTGAAGCAGTTGAAGTCCGAACTTGCCGCCCTTGACCGAAAAATTCAGCTGGAGCTTGCGCCACCCACGCCCGAAGTCGCAGAAAAGGAGAATGAAGGGCAACAGCTCAAGCCGGAAGCGGAAGATGTGAGGAACAGGCAGGCGCAATATCCCGAAAATGCACCGCCGCAGATACGCAGTCCGGCGGATAGTATCGTTGCCAACCATGTCATAATCGGGCGTCCGGGACTGTATGCCAAGGAGGAAACCCGGTCCAAAGGATTGAAAATATAACCTAAGGAATTTTATCTGAAGTATTAATAAGGGCTATCCCAAAAGGTCTAAAAGTAAATTTTATCCTTTCTGCAAGTATCTATAGGATGGCAACTGCATTTTTTTCTTTTTGGGCAGCCCTTATTAAAATTTATTCTTATTTTAGGTTATATACATTCATGTCCATTTATGTAAAAAATTCCTGCTGACCTTGTTTATGTCTTGTCAGTCACCATTTGCAAAACCATATTTGACCCTCAAAGAGGCTGAATTTGATAAGTAACTTGCTACATACTCATAATAAGGAGCTAAATAGAACACGAATGGGAAATACACAAATGCTAAACTAAAGAAGATATTGGCCAAAATAAACGCTATACCGAGAGAGAAACTTGATTTTTCAACTTCCTAAAACGGTGTTGTTCAAACATTTCTACTTATTTGTACTTGCCAGTTGAACCTACGCTTCCCTAATAAAATGTCTATGGTAAAAAGTTAAAAAATCCTCCCACTTTTGTTAGATATATTTTTTTGTGTAATTTTGTAATCGTTATGCGGCAGTAATAATATACATATTAATACGAGTTAGTAATCCTGTAGTTCTCATATGCTACGAGGAGGTATTAAAAGGTGCGTTTCGACAATGCATCTACTGTAGTATATTATTGCTTAATCCAAATGAATATTATAAATTTAGGAATTCTTGCTCACATTGATGCAGGAAAAACTTCCGTAACCGAAAATCTGCTATTTGCCTGCGGAGCAACGGAAAAGCGCGGCAGTGTTGATAAAGGTGACACCATAACAGACTCTATGGATATAGAAAAACGTAGAGGAATTACTATTCGGGCTTCTACGACATCTATTGTTTGGAATGGTGTGAAATGCAATATCATTGACACTCCGGGACACATGGATTTTATTGCAGAAGTGGAGCGGACATTCAAAATGCTTGATGGAGCAGTCCTCATCTTATCCGCAAAGGAAGGCATACAAGCGCAGACAAAGTTGCTGTTCAGTACTTTACAAAAGCTGCAAATCCCGACAATTATATTTATCAATAAGATTGACCGTGCCGGTGTGAATTTGGAGCGTTTGTATATGGATATAAAAACAAATCTGTCGCAAGATGTCCTGTTTATGCAAACTGTTGTCGATGGATCGGTTTATCCGGTTTGCTCCCAAACATACTTGAGTTCAACTTATAAATGCAACTTTTTGGGTGCGGATAATAAGCAATAAAAA
>OWJD01000487.1_pt1 | contig 13186 bp, 8 predicted proteins | sample 1732601 | NCBI WGS metagenome assembly OWJD01 (sample SAMN05065733, study PRJEB22554) | human gut metagenome | biome: ENVO:2100002; feature: ENVO:00000062; material: ENVO:00002003 | host: Homo sapiens | place: USA
CAATATCGGAAAAATAACCTAAAAAAATTTGTCTGAAAAAGTGTTGACAATCCATCTTCATCAAATTTTGAAGTAAACTTTTTATTCCATTCTTTTATGTATTTAATCTTATCTGGTTCAAGGCTTTTTATTACCTTATCAGAATAATTAGCCATCCCTGGATCACCTAAAAGAAAATGGTAGACTTCTTTTGTTCTTTTCTGCTGCCTATCTCTTGTTCGTGCCTCATTCGGCATAATTCTTCTAGGAGCCTTCTCATACCATTTACCAGACTCTAATGCAGCCTGGGAATATACCTGTCTTCTTGCTCCAATAAGTGAATTTCCATTTACAAGCTGTGTCCCAAACCACGGCACATAGGCGCCCTTATAAATGGTATTTAACCACAACGAAACTTCCGCTAACTCAACAGCAACCGGATTTAAATCACAACCATATACATTTCTATCAGCGATAAACATTTTTACTTTCTGCAGTTCTTCAAAACGTTTATCATAACTTATTGTCTCGCCAAGTTCTTCCTGTTTCTTTGTAAGATATGCTTCTGCAAGCTGGTTAATAGCTTCATTCAAGAATGCGGCACTTCCCATCGCAGGCTCACAAACCGTGAGATGTAAAATTTCATCCGCAGTCTTATCTTTCAAAAGCTCTTTAAGAGCATACTTAACAAGGCACTTAGTAAGCACCTCAGGAGTATAGTATGATGCCGACTTCTCACGTTCTCTTCCAGCGAGTCGATAAATAAAGGTTCCCTTCTCATACATTCGAAGCTGCCCTTTCTTCTCTCCAGACTCATATCGAACACGTTCTGTCTTCTCATCATAATTTTCCAATTCATTTTCTTTTACAAAATATCCAACATCTAATTCGTTAAATTTATCCCCGGCTCTCTTAACTTCATACAAATCTTCCTTTGCAATAAATCCTCTGTAACTAAGAAGTGCCTCGTACACTGCACCCATCTGGTTAATTCCAAGTGCAGAATAAGAAATTCTTCCTTTTCTCTCTTTAGAATTTCTTGGTCTTGAGATACTCATCAGATCAACAATCTGAAGCATTGCACAGTTTCTAAGTCTGGCTTTCGTAATAAGCTTTGTGTATTCTGGATCAAATATGTGTGCCTTTAATGCTTCAATAGTAAAAGCATCATGCATTGAAGTTTTCTCAATTTCAATTGCTTTCTTATACTCTTCCAAATTTTCCGGATAACCAAAATAAGTCATATGAAAAAGCTTTTTAAGAGTATCATCAATGTAATATCCCTCTGATAATACTTCGCTATCTTCCTTTACTTGATCACACACATCACGTAAACCTTCAAGAGAATATCCCTGCACGTATGTCTGAGACTTCATAGGTGCATAACCAAGTTCTGGTCTTGCCTCGATAAAAAGCATAAAGAGAAAACGATACATATATCTAAGACATTCCAAAGTAAGTTCAGATGCATCTACAGGATTTTCTTCCAGATTAATTTTCTGTCTTGTTTTCATATCATAGATAACTTCATTGCCAAGTATCTCTATGCTTTCTCTTAAAGCATACTTAAGCGCATCAGAAACACCAGCACTATGTTTATGTGAGTTTTCATCCAAACTATCTAATACGATTGTACCATCAGCCGGACACAGACTCTCCTTATGAAGCAGAACAGTCATTGCCATAAATGTTGACTCCTCATGTCTGCTATAAATATCTTCCATCATGAACTGGAGATATCTCTTTTCATTCCATTTGTTTCTATCGATTAACGCAATCTGATTGATTCCAAATAACAAGATAAATCTAGGTGCTTCTTCTCCTGCAAAAAAAAGTTTTGCAAGAATATCATCATTTACAACATCAACCGATGCACCATTTTCATCCTCATCATCACTCTTTTCAAAAATATACCCCTGAAGGATATCGTCATCACGTTCTACTACAACTGATAAAAAAGCCCACAATAAAGGTGCTCCATTTGCTTTCGTTACTTCATGAAAGATAGGAACATTTAATCCATCCGCAACTTCTTCTGAAACACTATTTATAGATTCATATCCCAGTGCCTTTAAATACAGAGTCGCAAGCTCCTGAATCATTGGTTTGCTCGCTTCTTCATTTTTAGAACGTAGATATCTGTCACGAATGTTATAGTACTGTGTTCTTACATCGCGAAGCTTTTTCCATGGTAACTGGATTTCTTCTTGCTTCTCTTTTTGCTTCCACTTCTTTATAGTGTCTTCAGCATTATCCTGAAAAATAGAAGTGAAGTAATGGTTTGTATAATATTCATTTTTATTTTCAATTCCTGTTAGAATCATTTCCATGTTATCTCACTCCTGTTACAACTGCGATAATTCTAATGTATGGGTTTTCTTCAATTTCCAGAGTATCCTTTTCCCAATCCATAAAGTTCGTAAATATTGCTTCTATTTCACGCTCTTTCTCTGACTTTTTACGTTCCATTCCCGGAATTCCCAAATCAAAGAATGAAAGCTGTGCATCTTTATGTCTTTGCTCTAACTGCTCTAATCTTTCCATCTCTTCATAAATGTACGGATCTGTCTTCTCTTTATATTCAGCACATTTGTCCGCCATTATCTTTTTAGCACGATTAACCACATCTCCAAGAAGTTTCTGTCCTCTTGCTATTTGTTCTTCAGAAACATTCTGTGTATTTGGTACCTTTACATTCAAATGTGTTTTTTGTAATACCTCACTCATCGAAAGGATGCTATCAAACTGATCATTTTTATAAAGCACACCAAACCATTCATCAACAACAGTTGTTGACTTTCTGTTTGGTATAAGACCAGCCACAATAAACAGTATTTCTTCTGCACCTATACTATTTGTCAAACCTAAGACTGGTACTTCACTTCTTTTGTAAAAAACTCCTGCTTTATCCTCTATCCAATTAAAGATAGGATGTAGTTTCCACAAATATTGAGTTGCTGGCCATGCAGTTTCAGCTAAATCATTCTGCATGCAGCGTTTCATATCATTTAAGCAATACTCCCTATCTGGAGATAATCTCAAATAGTCATCGGATGGCATTGCTTCCGGTGGAATAAACTTTTTAATACGTTTTTTCACATTATCCGTAAGCTTAATTTCCACCCCCTGTGTTCTCGATAAATCAGAATATTTTATTTCTTCTGTATCAGTAAAAATATCCAGTGCATTCTTTAGATAGTCAATATCTGAAAAGAGAGTTTCTTCATCGCTATATTCAACTTTAACTTCTTTCTCATCACCAAGACCCATTAATAATTCCAATGGATCAAACTCTTCTTCATCAGAATCCAAAAGCTTTTCAAAAGCCGCTGCTCCTGCTCCGCTTTCAATTACTTTTGCAGTTTCCTCTTCCTCTTCTTCCTGATTGAACTTCCCAAAGAGCATAGCAGGATCTCCGATATTTTTAAGAGCCTGCTCCTCTTTCTTTACAAGAATTTCCATGATTCGAGCATCACCCTTAATTCTCGGATTATCACTATCTATGAGCATATATCTGATATCTGGTTGCTCAGTCTGACCGTATCTATCAATACGACCATTTCTCTGCTGGAATACCATTAATGACCACGGAATATCAAAATGAATCAATCTATGTGATAGATAATGTAAATTGATACCTTCAGAAGCAACATCAGAGGCAACAATAACTCTAATTGGTGATTCTGCTCTACCGAATTCATCTACTATTCTCTGAAGCTCCTTATCACTCATTCCGCCATGCATAACCTCAAGCTGATTATCCTTTAACCCAAGATCTTTCTTAAGATTCTCAGCAAGATACTTCATGGTTTCGATTCGCTCTGTAAAGATTACAAGACGATCATTATTCTTCGATGAAGACCATCCATATTCAGTACTATTCAAAAGTTTTAATAACTTAGCATATCTCGAAAAATCCGCAGGGCTGATTAATTCAAGAGCCGCCTTTAATTCTTTCAGTGTTACTATGTCTGGCATATCACCATCCGGATATTTTTTTTCAAGTTTTCTAATTCTCGCATCAATACTTTTGATACAAGCAGCTGGCGAAGAGAAAAGTGACTTTTCAAGACTAGTCTTAAACAAGATTCCTTTTCCTCTAGTCCTTGACTCGTCCATCTGTAATTTCATATCTGCAAAAATATCGTAAGCTGCCTCTTCTCGTGCAGAAGCCGCACATCTTTCAATCGTAATTACACGTTCTTTAAATGCTCCTGATACCTGATCCTGAATATCTTTCTTAAAACGTCTGATAAGAAGACCTTCTATATCATCCTTTGTATAGTTTTCCTCATCAGCAATTGCAGTCGGATCCAACATATTCATAAGAGAAGCAACTGACTGCCCCTTTCCATCATGAGGTGTCGCAGTAAGCATAATGAGTGTATCTGAACGATTAGCAAGTAGAGAAGCAAGCTTACTTCTCTGAGAACTTCTATCTCCCCTTTTTGCAACATTATGTGCTTCATCAATGACGATAATATCCCACCATGCGTTTTCAAGATGAGTACGATAATCCAAATCATTTTTTAATGTATCAACAGAAATAATCGTTTTGTCATAGTAGAAAAACGGATTATAGTTCGTTGGAAGCTTCGCTCTTACACTTTGAATTCTTGATGAATCTAAGCGCACAAGCGGAATAGTAAAACGGTTCCACATTTCTTTTTGGAACTGTGTCATCATACTCTTTACTGTTACAACAAGTATTCTCTTTCCTTTTCCGCGTGCAATAAGTTCGGACATAAGTATTCCTGCTTCAAGTGTCTTACCAAGACCTACAGTATCCGCGATAAGAATTCTCTGTCTTGTTTTATTTAAAGCCATCTGCGCTGGTTCGAGCTGATAAGACATTAAATCCATTGCAGCCTTATTACCAATATGAATCTTATTGTCAGTTGGAATCTTTCCTCTCCACTGGCTTTCTATATATACTTTAGATTTTCTAAAGAACGCAGAGTTATCCGGCACAAGAGTAACCTTAGCCGGATCAACAATCTCTATATCATCTTCAACATCTACAAGGAACATTGACTCATAATCTTTTACAAGCTGAGAAATACCAATTACATGTAGGGTCTGATTTCCTAAACTATTTGTCTCAACTTTTTTTACCATCCATTCTTCACCACGAACAATGATTCTCATTCCTGGAGCATATTTCACTTCAACCTGGTCCATAAGTATCTTCTCCTGTATCATTTCTGACTTTCATCTTTTTCAAAATGAATCAAATCACCAAAATCACAATCCAACTCCATGCAAATCTTCTCCAAGACACTCATGGACACAGTCTCACCCCTGCTCATTTTTGCAAGTGTGCTACTACTTATTCCAATGTTTTTGTTCTCAACGAGATCCATCTTTTTCATACTCTTGTCAATTAATAATTTCCATAATCCGTTATAAGATACAGCCATACAATTCCTCTCTTATGGGGATTACCCATCTTTTCAAAAAACTCGAAAGTCCTCATAAATATTCTTAATTTACATTATAATCTAATGCTTTTATATTTTCAAATACAATTTTCGATTTATCAAAGTTTTTTTCCGATTAATCCATAAATAGTTTTCATTTAACCCTAACTTCATCAACTCAATATCAACTCGATATTCACCCAATATTCTGCATCCTTTTCATACACTAAAAAAGGACGCAGAATCTCTTCCACGTCCTCACATCTATCTGGCTTTATCTTCCCTTACCTTCGGTGCTTCCTTATGTGCTGCCTCCTGCTTCACCTCATCCACACCTCTAGCCTCAAATGCATCTGCATTATACTGATACTCCTGCGGCTCAGCGACCATTGGAGAGTATGCAACCTCTGCTTCCACTCTCTCTGCTTCAGCCCTCTCCGGCTCTGTCTGTTCCTGCTCCTTCACATTCTCCATACGCTTCTCCTTATCAAGCTGCACATTCATAGCCAGATTATCCATCTTATCAATCGAAGCGTCCAGATGCAGCTCCATTGATACAAGCATCTTTTTCACTGCTTTCATAGGTGCCAGCACCGCCTTTGTAATGAGATGTTTCTGCTCTTTCTGTGAGTAATCCACCTCCGGCTTGTCAGCAAAAGTACGAAACGCATTGGCTGCTGTCTGCCCGGCTTCTCGAAATCCTTTTGCAAGAAGTGCTGTCTTTGCTATATCCTTATCTGTGGTCTTGATTGCACCTATTACATTTTCCCGGATATCGAGAAGTCTTTTCTTAATTTCTAAGAACTCCGACACCCTGTATAATGCAGCTCTTCCCTTTGCCTTTGCTTCATCAACTATGCTCTTTGCTGTAGATTTGACCTGTGCTTTCACTTCCAATACCTGCGACTTTATCTGCTCACATCTGGTATTAAGTCGCTCCCGTGCTTCCGACAATGCCTTTTTAGCATTATTGACAAGTGTATCCTCCTGCATTTCTTTGATCTGATTCTGCATGTTGGTGAGTTCTTCCGTCATAGAATCAATCTTTTTCTCCAGTCCATCCACATAGCTGCATATCTCAAATACATCGTTTGCCTGCTCTTTCATGGCATTTTTCTTTAATAAGTCGAGAAGTTCTCTTATGACCTCCTCATTGGTAAGTGTTTTTCCTGCTTCCATATCCATTCTGTTTCCTCCATTCTGTAAATGGGGCAGCCTTGGCTGCCCCTGTACTCTGATTACTAATTATCGAAAGGGCGTTGCCGCTTTGTCCTTCTCTTTATCGGGATTGCCATGATGTTTCTCGGCACTCTCCCTCGCCTTTTCGTTGCTCTTATCCTTTGCTTTCTCATATTCAGAGATAATCTCATTGTAGAGTTTTTCCCTGAAATCCTTTGTGACCGGATAGCAGACATCCTGATAGATAGGCTTGCCCTGCTCGTCCACCTGCTTTGTCTTATAAGAAGGCATTGATACAAAGATTTTCTCTTTGCCCTGCACGATATTGATGTTATTTACGATGAAACTGTTTTCAAAATAAATGCGTGCAAGTCCCTTGATGTTACTACCTTCCCTCTCATAAGGTGTCACAGTTACGGAAAACTCAGGCATTTCCTGTGTTCTGTCCTGCTTCTGTGTCTCCTCTTTCTCCGATTCTTTGATTCTTGCATAGGCATCAAGGATATTGGTATAGAGTTCCTCTCGAAACTCTGCTGTGATAGGATTGCACACATCCTTATAGATCACGCCATTGCTTTCATCACGCTCATTTGAGCGGTATCTTGGCATTGATACAAAAAGCTCTCCCTTGTCCTTATTCTCAAGGATTGCAATATTGGTAATCTTAAATGAATCACTAAATACTACTGTTGCAAATCCTTTGATATTGCTGCCCTCTTTTGCCCTTACTTCGTTTACTTTAATTGAATACTTCATATGCTATTCCTCGCTTTCTTTTTGTTCTTTGTTTTGCTCCGGTATGATAAGCTCACACCAAAGCTGTTCTATCTGTTCACAAGACAATCTGCCATTAAGCCAGTTGCAAAGTGTAACAACCATTCCATCCTGCTCGTAGTAGAGCCACTCCTGTGTTTCAATGTTCCCCTCATACACGATGGTCACATCAAAATCAGGCATAAATAATCCTTCCTCCGCATCCCATACGCAGGCTATTCCCTGTCTGAGTGTCAGATTCATGCTTTCGACATACACAGACCAGCCGCTTACGACTATCTGAAAGTCATCATCAATCTCAGCAATATCATCCTCGATGTCAATTAGCTCTTCCATTTCTGCTACTGTCTCTTCTATCTCTCCTAACCGGTATCTCTTATTCATCCATCACCGCCTCCTTATAAATGCACCTGACCACAAAACGCATGGTTCCTTTCTGGGAACAGGTAAAAAGAGTTAATTCTTTTTCATCTCCCTGTGTCTTGATGCTGTTATCATATGGATTTACTACCTCTGTCTCTGTTACCTCATAGATGTGCCTCAGCCCATTTTTGTCGGTTATCATCACCTCATCACCTATGGATATCTGACTTAGTGGTGTAAAAAATGTGCCATATCTGCTGCCATTGTGACCACATAACACACAGTTGCCACTCTCACCGATTCCTGCAGTTTCTTCTATATGACCGATCCCTGCATTAAGCACTTTACTTGTGGTTCCTTCCATTACCGGATACCTGATATCTAAGCCCGGTATCTCAATGATACCGATAACACCGCCTTCTTTAAGAATGGCTTCATCCTCTTTACTAATGGAGGTTTGCTCTTCCTCCACATCTGTTTCTTCATCGTAATCATCCTCCAATGTCTGCTCAAATTCACTTATGAGCTGTTCTGTCTGTTTTTCTCCGGTTGCCCGCCAGAAAAAAGGGACTGCCATAATGGCAATCCCTGCTGTAATCAGTAGTCCTGCGACCACTTTTCTTATGCTCATATTACTCACTCTCCTATCGTGTTCTGCCCTCTCTGTCGGCTGGATAAGCACCTTTATCCTCTGCTACAATTGCTGCAGCTTCCATCCTGTCATCTGCCTCTCTTTCTTCCTCCGGTTCGCTCAGGTCTGCATCCACAGCCTTTGCGTTCTCAAGGTCAAGCTGGGCATTCAGTTCACATTGTCTTGCCAGCTTTTCTTCCAGTTCCTTGCTGTATGCAAATGGCTTGTCATACTCTGCCTTTGATGCTTCAAGATCATTCTGGTACTGCTCAATCTTCTTTTCCAAGAAATCAATGTTCTCATGGAGTCCATTGAACAAGTTTTCCAGCTTTACCATGCTGCCGACAGGACTTGTGGAAAGCTCTGCCTTGTACTCAGTCTTTCCACGAAGCACCATATAATTGATACCAAGGAAGTTCTTTTCCACAAGCAGCTCAAATCCATGGAATTTTCCGATTGCGGTTGTCTCTCCGGTCTTACACTTGCTGATTGCTTCAAGCATCATCGTTCCGCCATCCACACGCTCAGTATAAGTTGCTTTGCCTATGGTAATGGCAAATTCCGGATTATCAATCAGCTCTTTATCCCTTGCCTTTACATCCTCACGGACATTGGCAAGCTTTTCAGTTGCTGTCTTAATGAGCTTCGGGTACTTAATCATAAAGTTATCCTGCAAGCCATATCTCTGATTGTCATAGGATGCCTTCAAAAGCTTTAATCTCTGGACATCATTGTCAATCTCCATCTTTTCCTTGATTAAAGGATTGCCTGTAGCAACCGCTTTAATCTCTGCATAGGAAAGTGTTGCCTCGTCGATATCCTCACAGCTTCGGCTTACAGCCTTGCTTGTCATAACCTGACTGATAAAACGCTGCTTATTCTCGACAAGTGACCAGTTGTATGCATCAAAGGTTCCTTTGGTGACATATCTGTAGATTGCCACCTCTTCATTTTCGTTGCCCTGTCTGATGCCTCGTCCTTCCCTCTGTTCAATAGAAGAAGGCTTCCACGGACAATCGACATGGTGCATTGCAACAAGGTGTGTCTGCACATTGACACCTGTTCCACACTTATCTGTTGAACCGATAAGAACTTTCTTTTTACCTGTCCTCATCTCCTTAAAAAGTGCATCCCTCTGTGCATCTGTCTTGGCATCATGGATAAAAGCTATCTCCTCTGCCGGAATACCATACTGGATAAGTGTTTCCTTCAGATAATCATAGATGGTAAAGTCCTTATCCGGTCCCGGTGTGCCGATATCTGAAAAAATAAGCTGGCAGCCTATATGACCGTTGGCATTTCCTTTCTCATATTCTTTCCACACATTCTCCGCTACCTTATTGAGTTTTCCATCCGGATTGTTCGGCGCATCCTTATCAATCAGTCTGGCATCCGTTCCAAGAAGTCTTGCCTCATGGGTAATCTTTAGAAAGTTATCCACGCTTGGATCAACTCCACCGCCTCTGATACGCTCTGCCCTCACAACAAAGTCTTCCATGACCTGCTTCACATACCAGTCAGGCTCCGACTCCACAATAATAGGCTTGCCGCCACGAAGTGCAGGCACATCAAGGTCAAGCATATCTGCTGTCTGCACATCAGCTACCTCACGGAAGATATTCATAAGCTCCGGCAGATTCGTAAATTTATTGAATCGGCTCTTAAAACGGAATCCGCTTCCCTCTACAGTAAGCTCCAGTGCTGTTGTCACTTCACCAAAGTTCGCTGCCCAGGAATCAAAGTGATAAATCCCCATCTCTTCAAGTGCCGCTTTCTGCAAGTAAAGCTGCATGACATACATCTCACACATGGTATTGGATATCGGTGTACCTGTTGCAAATACAATGCCTCTGCCATCATTTATCTCTGATAGATACTGGCATTTAAGTTGCATATCCGTTGACTTTTTCGCTCCACTGCTGCTGATACCTGACACATTATTCATCTTGGAAAAAATCGCAAGGTTCTTGAAATTATGTGCTTCGTCCACCATGATAGAATCTACACCCAGTTCCTCAAAGGTAATAAGGTCATCCTTCCTGCTCTCATCTGATAGAGATTTCAGCTGTTCCTCCAGTTTTTTCTTCTGGCTTTCCATCTGTTTTACAGTCCATCGCTCTCCGTTACGCTCCTTCATCTCATCAATCGCATAGCTGATTTCATCAATCTGCTCGTTAAGCATTCGCTCCTTTCTCTCTGCGGAGATTGGGATTTTCTCAAACTGCGAGTGTGACATGATAATGCAGTCATAGTCACCTGTCGCAATCCTTGATACGAACTGCTTTCTGCGGCTTTTTTCAAAATCACGCTCTGTGGCAACTAAGATATTTGCTGACGGATAAAGCCTTAAAAACTCTGATGCAGTCTGCCCGATAAGCGGCTTTGGAACAACCATGATTGTCTTATTGGCAAGTCCAAGTCTCTTCTGCTCCATGCAGGCAGCCATCATCTCAAAGGACTTTCCGGCACCGACACAGTGTGCCAGCAGTGTGTTTCCTCCGAGAAGGATTCTTGCCACCGCATTCTTCTGATGTGGCTTTAACTCAATCGCCGGGTTCATTCCCGGAAACTGTAAGTGGCTTCCGTCATATTCACGCAGACGGATATTATTGAATGTCTCGTTGTAATATTCCACATATTTCTGTCTTCGCTCCGGCTCTGCAAACAGCCACTCCTTGAACTTCTCCTTAATCATGTTCTGCTTTTCCCTTGCAAGCATTGTCTCATTCTTATTGACTTCGTAATGATATTTGCCATCACCGTCATCAATCCTGTCCCTGACTGTTACAGTCTTTAGGTTCAGCGTATCCTCAAAAATAGAATAAGCATCCATGCGGCTTGTACCATAAGTCTTAGTAGCTGCCACTGAATGCTTATCCATGCTTTTATTCTCAATGAACCATTCCATGCTCATCTTATTTAAGTGTACCTGTATTGTAAAACTGGCTTCTGACTGCCCTTGCACGCCTTGGCGTATTGAGAAGCTCATAGATAAACTGCTCATAATCAAGTGGTTCAATCCATGTCGTACCAATCTTTACATCAATATCTGAAGCTTCAATCCACTCCGGCTGCACCTTTTCAAGTGCTGCCACATTGCCTGCAAATCTTTCTGCCTGTGGATTGTCTGTATCCGCTGCCATAGCCTTTGCTACACGAAGCTTGTCTCTCACATTTCCGGAAAGATACTCGTCTGCTGTCTCCCAGCCGATATCCGGATTGTTCTCGTTGTAGCGGTCTGGATTGAGGAAGATGAGACCTTCAAGCTCTTTTGTGAGCGCTGTTCTTTTGAGCTGTGCTATTGTTTCCACCGGTATTTGTTCACTTGAGTCGTTACTACGATTTTTTAATTTTTCAAGCTCATCTGTGATATCAGGCTCATAAATAGAGAGCATATAGGCAAGGTTTACATATCCAAACTCATTGACGGATACATTTAATGCTTCCACGGCAGTCTCAACTCTCTCTATGACAGTTTTTGCCTTAATCGTCTGCTTATAAAACATATCCGCTTTTTTCACCTGCCCGTCTTCATTTACTTCCTCAAGACTGCAAAGTAGAGGATAATCGCTGTCATCCCTGAATGCCGCCCTGTTTGCTTTTGAGGTAATGGCTCCATACTGCTTAGCGAATGAATCATATTTTTCATTTAAGAGTCTTTGCTTATCAGAAAGCTCCTCCTCACTGCAGCCCTCCATCTGAATATCAATCAGCTCTCTCGTGATAGTTCTGATTTCATCAAGACAGCGGATTCTCTCCTCAGCTGTCTTTGATACTTCTTTTCTTACCATCTCAGAATTTTCCCTGTAATAGAGCTTTCCTTCAAAAAATGTGTAAGTGTAGTTCCTCACATCTGGATCAGCCGGGATAACTTCCTCCGTCTGCTCCGCCTCGTCTGCCACTCTCTCAAAATCTGTCATCTGGGCTTTGATATTTCCGATTGCCTTATTGAGAGCCTCGTACATATTGAAGTTCTCGTCATTATTCACACAGACTGTATATCTGCTGTCCTGTCCATAAATCCTTGTATCATATTCCATAGATCCAAGCATCATCTCCGGATGCTCTGCAAAATAAGAGTTGACTGCAATTCCGTTCTCGGTCACACCAAGGTGTACCCAGTCAGGCTCAATATCAATCTTTCTCTCCCTCTTCTGCAAAAACAGGATATCTGCTGTCACTTCGGTTCCTGCATTGTCTTTAAATGCAGTATTCGGAAGTCTTACTGCTCCCACAAGCTCTGCCCTTTCAGCCAGATATTTTCGGATAGCAGGATTTGCCTTATCAAGTGTTCCCTTTGTGGTAATTACAGCAACCATGCCTCCCGGTCTTACCTGGTCAAGTGCTTTTGCCAGAAAATAATCGTGGATACGGAAGTTATACTTGTTGTACTTTGGATCAAATACCTTGTAATCTCCAAATGGCACATTTCCGACAACCACATCAAAGAAGTTATCCGGATATGTGGTATTCTCAAATCCTGTGATACTGATATTGGCATTCTGATAAAGCTGCTTTGCAATTCTTCCCGAAATGCTGTCAAGCTCCACCCAATACAGCTTACTTCTCTGCATAGGTGCCGGCATACTCCCAAAGAAGTCAAAAGGCATGATCAATAATCTCTGCCGGTCATTTGCCCAAAAAACAGAATCCCAGCGTAAAGAGATTTTCTGCGACATGCTGCTTTCCCCTGTCATGCATACAGACTGTACCAATGCCCGTGTAAACGGGGAAAGTTCGTATGTATTTGTATGTGCGGTTCCGGATGGCGGTGTGCTCTATTTTGCCAGGGGCAAAAAGGGACACGATGGAATAAAGGGCACGGTCGTTGAAGACTATC
>OWJD01000494.1_pt1 | contig 12927 bp, 8 predicted proteins | sample 1732601 | NCBI WGS metagenome assembly OWJD01 (sample SAMN05065733, study PRJEB22554) | human gut metagenome | biome: ENVO:2100002; feature: ENVO:00000062; material: ENVO:00002003 | host: Homo sapiens | place: USA
GCGGAAACACTGAGTCTGCGGTATGCGGCCCAGTTCGAGCCGGGCGGTCTGGCCCAGCTTCTGCGGCAGAAAATGCCCGAAGAGCTGCGGGCCGGGCAGAGCCTCTGCGGCCCTCACCGGGAAGATTTAGACCTTCTTCTGGATGGTCAGCCTGCAAAAGTGTATGCGAGTCAGGGACAGCAACGGAGCGTCGTGCTCAGCCTTAAAATGGCCGAAGCCGCCGCAGCTGCCTCCATCACGGGCGAACACCCGGTGATGCTGCTGGACGACGTACTCAGCGAGCTGGACGATGGCCGCAAGCAGTATCTGCTCACCCGGATGCGGGAAAAACAGACCTTCGTGACCAGCTGCGACGACACCGCTTTCCTCAAAACAGACGGCGAGGTCTACCGGATGAACGGCGGCGTGCTGACGAAAGTGTGATGCAATGTATGTACACCTTGGCCGCGATTATGTCCTGAATGACCGGGACATCATCGGCATCTTCAATCTGGAAACGACGACTATCTCACCCCGGGGGCGGGAGTTTCTGAACTACGCCCAGAAAAACGGGGCGGTGGTGAGTCTGTCCGATGAGCTGCCCCAGAGCTATGTGCTGGCAGATTCGCCGGTGGATACGATCTATCTCTCGGAGCTGTCGCCTGCTGCGCTCAAACGGCGCACGGAGATGAAACTGGAATAAGCCAACCAGCGATTGATCGCTTTTACAAATAGTAACGAAAAAACGAAACAAAACAAAAGGGAGAAAGGAAATGGCAGAGGAAATCATTACCAGTACCAACGCAGAAACTGCGACGGACCATGAATACAACGCCAGCGAGATCCAGGTCCTGAAAGGCCTGGAGGCAGTGCGCAAGCGCCCCGGTATGTATATCGGCTCCACCGGCGAGCGCGGCCTGCACCATCTGGTGTACGAGATCGTGGACAACGCCATCGACGAGGCTCTGGCCGGTTACTGCGACCACATCGAGGTCAAGATCCTGAAGGGCGACATCATTCAGGTCACGGACAATGGCCGCGGCATCCCCGTGGACATCCAGGCTGATACCGGTCTGCCTGCCGTCACCGTCGTCTATACCATCCTCCACGCCGGCGGCAAATTCGGCGGAGAGAACTCCGGCTACAAGGTGGCCGGCGGCCTGCACGGCGTCGGCGCGTCTGTCGTCAACGCCTGCTCGGAGTGGCTGACCGTCAACGTCCGCCGCGACGGCCGCGAGTACGAGCAGACCTTCCGCCGCGGCGACCCGGACGGCCCGCTGAAGTGCATCGGCACCGTGGACCCCAGTGTCACCGGCACCCGCGTCACCTTCAAGCCCGACCCGGAGATGTTCAAGGACACCACCGTCTACAACTTCGAAACGCTGGAAAAGCGCCTGCGGGAAGAGAGCTTCCTGAACGCCGGTGTCAAGATCACCTTGACCGACGAGCGCGAACTCTACACCCCCGTCCTCGAGGACGGCAAGGAGGGCGAGCCCACCTACCGCACCGAGGTCATGTGCTACGAGGGCGGCATCAAGAGCTTCGTCACCTATCTGGGCGAGAAGCGCGACCTCGAGGTGCTCCACCCCAACGTCATCTATCTCAAGGGTCAGACCGACCGGGGCATGGCAGAAATCGCCTTGCAGTATAATTCCAGCTACAATGAGCTGCTGCTGAGCTTCGCCAACAACGTCAACACCCCCGACGGCGGCACCCACGAAGAGGGCTTCCGCAGCAGCCTCACCCGAGTATTCAACGATTATGGCCGCAGCCACGGTCTGCTGAAGGACAAGGACGAGAACCTTTCCGGCGCTGACGTCCGTGAGGGCCTCATCTGCGTTATCTCTGTCAAGCTGCAGGAGGCCGAGTTCGAGGGCCAGACCAAGGCAAAGCTGGGCAATACGGAAATTCGAACCCTCGTCTCCAACATGGTCTACTCCAAGCTGATGGAGTTCTTCGAGGAGAACCCCGGCGTGGCCAAGGCTATCTTCGAAAAGGCCACCCAGGCCGCCCGCGCCCGCGCTGCCGCCAAGAAGGCCCGTGAGCTGGTGCGCCGCAAGAGCGCCCTCGAGACCAGCCGGATGCCCGGCAAGCTGGCAGACTGCCGCGAAAAAGACCCCACCCGCACTGAGATCTTCATCGTCGAGGGTGATTCTGCAGGCGGCTCGGCCAAGATGGGCCGTGACTCGGCCATTCAGGCCATCCTCCCCCTGTGGGGCAAGATGCTCAACGTCGAAAAGGCCCGCGCCGACCGTATCTACGGCAACGACAAGCTGATGCCTGTCGTGCTGGCACTGGGCTGCGGCATCGGCGACGAGTTCGATATTTCCAAGCTGCGGTATGACAAAGTGTTCATCATGGCCGATGCCGATGTCGATGGTTCTCACATCTGCACCCTGATGCTCACCTTCTTCTTCCGCTATATGCGCCCCCTCATCGAGCAGGGCCATGTCTATGTGGCACAGCCCCCGCTGTTCAAGGTGCAGAAGGGCAGCACCATCAAATACGCTTACAACGACGCCGAAATGGCCCTGCTCTCGCAGGAGATGCCCGGCGCGAAGATAAACCGCTATAAGGGCCTTGGCGAGATGAACCCGGAGCAGCTCTGGGAGACCACCATGAACCCCGAGAACCGCGTCATCGTCCGCATCACCATCGAGGATGCCGAGAAGGCCGATGAGGCGTTCACCATCCTGATGGGCGATCAGGTGGAGCCCCGCCGCCGCTTTATCGAGACCAACGCCCAGTACGCAAAGCTCGACGTGTAATTGGAGGAAACAATGGAAGAAGATTATGTGATGATACCGGGCAGCGGTACCAAGATGATCATCCGGGACGTCAAGAAGGAGATCGAAACGGCGTTTCTGGATTACTCCATGTCGGTCATCGTGGCCCGCGCCCTGCCGGATGTGCGTGACGGCCTGAAGCCCGTCCACCGCCGCATCCTCTACACCATGCACGAACGCGGCAACGACCCCAGCCATCCCTACCGCAAGTCGGCGGATACCGTCGGTGCGGTGCTAGGCTCTTACCACCCCCACGGCGACGCCTCCGTCTACGACGCCATGGTCCGTCTGGCACAGGATTTCTCCCTGCGCTACCCGCTGGTGGATGGTCAGGGTAACTTCGGCTCGGTCGATGGCGACCCCCCGGCTGCTTACCGTTACACCGAGGCCCGCATGAGCCGCATGGCGGTCGAGATGCTGACCGACATCGACAAGGACACCATCAACTGGGACCCCAACTTCGACGAGACGAAGAAAGAGCCCAGCGTCCTGCCCTGCCGCTTCCCCAACCTGCTGGTCAACGGCAGTCAGGGCATCGCCGTCGGTATGGCCACCAACATCCCGCCCCACAACCTCAGTGAGGTCATCGACGGCTGCGTGGCCTATATCGAGAACCCCGACATCGACCTGCCCGGCCTGATGGAGCACATCAAGGGACCGGACTTTCCCACTGCCGGTATTATCATGGGCCGAAGCGGCATCCGCGCCGCCTACGCCACCGGCCGCGGCAAAATTACTCTGCGGGGCCGTGCTACCATCGAAGAGACCAAGAATGGCCGTACCCAGATCATCATTACGGAAATTCCGTATATGGTCAACAAGGCCCGTCTCATCGAGAACATGGCCGACCTCGTGAAGGAAAAGCGCATCGAGGGCATCACCGGCCTGAACGATGAGACCAACCGCAAGGGTATGCGCATCGTGGTGGACATCCGCAAGGACGCCAACGCACAGGTCATCCTGAACCAGCTGTACCAGTACACCCAGCTGCAGGATACCGTGGGCGTCATCATGCTGGCCATCGACCATAAGGTGCCGAAGGTCATGACCCTGAAACAGATGATACAGAAGTACGTCGAGTTCCAGGATGAAGTCGTCCGCCGCCGCACTCAGTATGATTTGAAGAAGGCCAAGGAGCGCGCCCACATCCTCGAGGGTCTGAAAAAGGCCACCGACATCGTGGATGAGCTCATCGCTACCATCCGCGCCTGCAAGGGCGGCATGGCCGAGGCAAAGGCCGCTATCATGGAGCAGTTCGGCTTCGACGACCCGCAGGCCGACGCTATCGTGAAATTGCAGCTGGGCCGTCTGGCTGGTCTCGAGATCCTCAAGATCGAGGAAGAGCTGTCCGGCTTACAGGCAAAAATCGAGGATTGGGAGGACATCCTCGCCAACGACGCCCGTGTTCTGGAGATCGTCAAGAACGAGCTGCTGGACATGAAGAAGCGCTTCGGCGACGAGCGCCGCACTGAGATACAGTCCGTTACCGGTGAAGTGGACATCGAAGACCTCATCGCCGAGGAACAGTGTGTCTACACCCTCACCGAGGCCGGCTATATCAAGCGCCAGCTCAAGGCCACCTATCAGGCCCAGAAGCGCGGCGGCCGCGGCATCTCCGGCATGACCCGGAAGGAAGAGGACATCGTGCAGGAGATGTTCGTGGGCTCTACCCATGATTATGTCCTGTTCGTCACCGACAAGGGCCGCCTCTTCCGCATCAAGGGCTACACCATCGCCGAGGGCAGCCGCACCAGCAAGGGCAGCAACATCGTCAACCTGCTGCAGCTGGCCGAGGGCGAAAAGGTCACCAACATGCTCTGCTACCCCAAGGACGAGGACAACAAGGGCGGTTTCGTCACCATGGTCACCAAGCAGGGCCTCATCAAGCGCACCCCGCTGGAGCAGTACGCCAACATCCGCAAGACGGGCCTCATCGGCATTGCGCTCAACGAGGGCGACGCGCTGGCATGGACCCGCCTGACCACCGGCAATGATATGCTCATCGTGGCTACCCGCAACGGTCAGGCCATCCGCTTCAACGAGGCCGATGCCCGCCCGATGGGCCGCAGCGGCCACGGCGTCCGCGCCATCAAGCTGGCCGAGGGCGACGAGGTCGTCGGCGTCTGCATCTGCCGCGAGGGCGGCACGGTGCTCACCGTCACCGAAAACGGCAAGGGCCGCCGCTCTGACATCGACACCTACCGCATCACCGCCCGCGGCGGCAAGGGCATCCGCAACTACGACGCCTCCAAGGACAAGGTGGCAGCCGTCAAGATCGTGGATGACATCGACGATGTGCTGCTGAGCAGTCAGGAGGGCATCATCATCCGCCTGCACGCCAACGAGATCCCCGTCCAGAGCCGCTACGGCTCCGGTGTCCGGGTCATGCGTCTGGGCGAGAACGATAAGGTGATGGTGCTGGCCCGCACCGACCACGACGACGAGGCACAGACCGAGAGCATCGAGGCCGATACCGAGGACGAGCCCACCGCCGAGCAGCTGGCGGAGATGGAAGCAGCCGATGAGGCATCGGCCGCCGAAGCTCCCGAGGCTGACACCGGCGACGAGGAATAAACCTTATTTCCACACATAAACTGACCCTGCGGGGGAGTACACGCTTTCTGCGGTGCTCTCCCGCAGGTTTTTGCAAAAAATCACGGTTATACTGGACAAATCCGCTGTTTGTGTGGTACGATAGCCGGACAACAAGAAAAATCCTCATGGGGGAGTAGCAGGCGCTGTTTTGCAGGCAGCGCAGCAAGTCAACACAATGACGGCCAGGGCGGCTGTCTGGCTTGCTTTCATTTGCGAGACTCATGTGCTTTGGTGCGAGTACCACGCCCATTCCACATGGAGTCAGTTTGTAAAAATCCGACCCGGAATTGGCGAAATGCGCGCCGATTCCGGGTCTTTTGTCTGCCCACCAATTCCGGTCAAATCAGGAGGCATCGTTATGGAATGGAGTTTTTTGTTTTTCTTCAACAGCGCCCTGCTGGGTGTGGGCCTTGCCATGGATGCGTTTTCCGTCTCGATGGCAAACGGTCTGCATGACCCTCAGATGTCCCGCCGCAGGGGCGTCCAGATCGCAGGCACCTTCGCCATCTTTCAGGCTGTCATGCCCATGACGGGCTGGGTCTGCGTCCACACCATCGTGGAGCTGTTCTCTTCGTTTGAAAAGTTCATCCCCTGGATCGCCCTCATCCTGCTGGGCTACATCGGCGGTAAAATGCTCATTGAGGGCATCAAGGGCGAAGAGACCGAGGAAGCCGCTGAGCTGAGCGCGGGCGCACTCTTCATGCAGGGCGTCGCCACCAGCATTGATGCGCTGTCGGTGGGCTTCACCATCTCGGAGTACGGCTGGTTCATGGCACTGGTCTGCTCCCTCATCGTGGCGATCGTCACCTTCTTCATCTGCGAGGCCGGTCTTGCCATCGGCAAAAAGTTCGGCACCAAGCTCTCCGGCAAAGCCTCCGTCCTCGGCGGCGTCATCCTCATCGGCATCGGTCTGGAAATCTTCATCTCCGGCATGATGGGCTGAAAAAATATAGAAAAGCGGCACATTCTCCTTTGCGGTGGATGTGCCGCTTCTTTGTTGAACAGGGCTCTTGTATGCCGGGATAAACTGAAACGACGTTTGTTGTCAGATTGATGCAATTTCAGGGACGATTTTATTAAATACCACAAATTTATCAAAACTACTTGACAAATCGATACAGGGGGGGGTAAATTTAGAAAAACAGAGGGGCCGAACGAGGATTTCCGCTGTCGATTTTGAAAATGTGGGAGGAAATTTACCATGAGATTAGCAAAAAAGGTAATGGCAGTCGCACTGGCTGCGGCTATGACGGTTTCGATGCTCACCGCCTGCGGCGGTGGTGGCGGCGGCGGAAACGGCGGCTCCAGCAGCGATTCTTCCAGCTCGGGCAGCAGCTCTTCCAGCAGTTCCAGCTCTAGCTCCAGCAGCTCTTCGAGCTCTTCTTCCAGCTCTTCGAGCAGCAGCTCCAGTTCTTCCAGCTCGAGTTCCAGCAGCTCGTCTAGCTCGTCTTCCAGCTCCAAGCCGGATGCAAGTGTGAACGAGTACGGTATGACTGAGGCAAAGGCGGTCAATTATAACTCCACCAATCGTGCAAAGTACTATGATGCACAGAAGAAGAAGTCTTACACTGAAAAGAAGATTGTCACCTACAAGGGCGATCCGAATGTTGAAAAAGAGACAGAATCTTCGAATGGTAAGAAGTTCTATAGTGAAGATGATGATGTAATCATGCTGGCAGATGCAACCAATGGGTTCAGCATATCCGGCATTAAAATGTGGATGGTCGATAAAAAAACGGGAACCTATTATGAAATCGATATGAGTGGTTTTCCCATGAATCCCGGTGATATTACGAATCCTGGCACGGGCAGCACCGTGACGGAAACGCTGAAGGGCTACTATAAGATCGGCTCGAACAACTATCCGGCTGAGTGCTTCGTAACGACGACTACAGCTCAGGGCCATACTTGGAAGAGCGCTGAAATCTACTGCTACAATGGCGGTCATTATCCGGTCTACATCGTTGACCTCAATCAGGGCTATGATATGGACAAAGAAGGAAATCCGATTACTGTGATGGAAGAATTCAGAACCACGAAGGTCGATTTCCAAGCGAAAGCTGACGCATCCCTTATGGACTTCAACAGCATTCTGAAGAAGTATAAGGACGGCGGCAAGAAGACTTGGAAGGACCTGTACACCTAAATTCTCCGGGCAAGCTTTGAACCTCCAATAAAAATAGAAAGCGCCTCTGCACATCGTGCAGAGGCGCTTTTTTGTTCCCCATGGAACATCATTCAAAATAATCGGCGTACTCCTCGGTGAGCTTGGAGCCGAGGCGGCGGATGCCGCCATACAAATGGCGTTCCACCAGCGGCTCAAAGGCCGCGAGGTCGCACCGCTCGATGGCGTCGATGAGGTTGTGATGGTCGGCCACCACCTCGGCGAGCCCGCCGGTGGTCAGAGTGTCCAGCATCCGGAAGCGGCTGTAGTCGGCGTGGGCGTTCTGCAGGGTCCGCCAGAGGTACATCTTACCCATGGCAGAGAACCACGTCTCGTGGAGCCGGGTGTCGGCCTCGTAGAGACGGTTGAAGTCCAGAGTTTCGGCCTTGGCCAGCTCGTCGTAGGCGGCGGCACGCTGGCGGATGAGGGCGCGGTGCTCCGGTGTGCAGTGGGGCGCAAAGTCCCGCAGGACCCGGGCCTCTACCGCGATGCGCTCATAAATCAGCTCGTCCACGATGTCCCGGTTCAGCCGGGTGACAGTAGTGCCTTTGTAAGGCACGATCTTCACCAGCCCGTTCTCCTGCAGGCGCTGCAGCACCACCCGGATGAGGGAGCGGGGCGCGCCGAAGCGGGTGCAGAGCGGGTTTTCGCTCAGCGAACAGCCGGGCCGGAGGGTCAAATCGATGATCTCCCGCTCGAGGACGGCGTATATTTCAGAATCTGTTTTATACTGTTGTTCCATTGTCGTTTTCCTGTCTGATGCCCCAAGCGGGCCATGTCCCGGGCACCGGGAGGCGGAAGTCCATTACCTTTCCGGTGTCGGGATGGATGAAGCGGAGCCGTGCGCTCTGAAGCGCAATGTCTCCCTTGATGCGGCTGCCGTATTTGCCGTCGCCCCAGAGCGGGTGGCGGCGGGACGCGAACTGCACCCGTATCTGGTGGGTGCGCCCGGTGTGGAGGGTGATGTCCGCAAGGCTGGTGCTGCCGTCCGGGGCGGAGGCAGAAATGCGATATTCCAGCACAGCCTCCTTCACGCCCTTGCGCGGACGGCTCACCGGAAAAACACGGCCTTTCCGGCTGTCCTTGAATAAGTAGTCCCGCAGGACGCCTTCGGCGGGCAGCTTTTCGTCCGGCCCGCCTGCGATGAGGGCGCGGTATTGTTTCACGAAAGGCGGCGCGTCCGGTGTGCCGGCGTCAGGCTCGGCCCGGCCATCCTGTTCGGCATAAACCTGCTGGCTCTGCGTCACCTGCCGGCTGAGGGCGGCGGCTGCCTGCGGAGTCTTCGCGTAGACCATCAGACCCGACACGCCGGTGTCCAGCCGGTGGATGACGCCCACATAGGCGTCGGGCCTGTCCCAGAGTTTCCGAAGGGCGGCGGGTACGCCGTCCTCGCTGGAAAGCCCGGCGGGCTTGTCCAGAACCACGAGGGCTGTATCTTCGTAGAGTATCACAGCCTGCCCTCGTCCACCAGCGCCTTGAGCTTGAGCACGCCCGCGATGGTCTTGCCGTCCTTGATCTCGCCGCTCATGACCATCTCGTAGGCTTTTGCCAGCGGGATGCGGTCGGGCGTCAGGAACTCATCGTCGTCCAGATGCATCTGGGTGGTGTGCAGGCCGGTGGCCACCCACATATAGATGATCTCGGTGTCATAGCCCACCGTGGGGTAGAACTCGCCCAGCGGGGTGTAGTGGTCGGCGGTCAGGCCGCACTCTTCGCCCAGCTCCCGCTTGGCGGCTTCGAAGGGGTCTTCGCCCTTTTCCAGCTTGCCGGCGGGCAGCTCCCACAGCTCCTGCTGCATGGCGTAGCGGAACTGGCGCACCATGCAGAGGGTGCCGTCCTCAAAATACGGTACGATGCAGGCCCCGCCGTGGTGGTGGACCACTTCCCGGATAGAAGTCTCACCGTTTTCCAGCAGAGCCACGTCTTTGGTCAGCGTGACCACCCGGCCTTCAAAGAGAACTTCGCTCGAGAGCGTCTTTTCAAAATGTGCAGCATCCATCGTTTTGTGCCTGTCCTTCCCTGCGCTGTGCAGCGCATGATACTATAGATAAAGTTTACGGCAGAATCTGTACAAATGTCAATTATAAATTTAGAATTTTGTAAGAAAAAGCCTCATGGATACTGGATTTTGGAGCATAACACCCTCATGGATGCAGCAAAGAACACATCTGTAAAAAAGCGCTAAAAAATTTCTTGAATTTTTGTTGTGTTTTTACAGTCGGTTTGCGTTGCCTTTACCGGCGGAATTTGCTATTATATTAGATGAGCAATAGTGCCTTCATGGGGTTCTCCGGCCCCGGGCAGGGCTATTGCCCTTGATGAGCGTGTGCTTTTGTGGAGTTCTCCGGCTCCGGCGAAGTGCGGCGCTTATCAGTTGAGCAATACGTTTTTTTAAAGGAGTTCTCCGGCTCCGGTAAAAAGACGTTTGCCCCGCGCAGAAGGTACCAAATTCTGAATGGAGGAAGAAAAATGCCTAGAGCAAAGCAAACCATGGATGGCAATACCGCTGCCGCTCATGTAGCATATGCCTACACGGACGTGGCTGCCATCTACCCCATTACCCCCTCTTCTCCGATGGCTGACTCTGTGGACCAGTGGTCCGCTCAGGGCCAGAAGAACATCTTCGGCAACCAGGTCAAGGTCGTCGAGATGGAGTCTGAGGCAGGCGCTGCAGGCGCTGTGCACGGCTCTCTGGGTGCAGGTGCTGTTACCACCACCTTCACCGCTTCTCAGGGCCTGCTGCTGATGATCCCCAACATGTACAAGATTGCTGCTGAGCAGCTGCCCTGCGTGTTCGATGTTTCTGCACGTACCGTTGCTACCCAGTCCCTGAACATCTTCGGTGATCACAGCGACGTTATGGCATGCCGCCAGACCGGCTTCGCAATGCTGGTCGAGAGCAGCGTGCAGGAAGTCATGGACCTGTCCCCTGTTGCCCATCTGGCAGCAATCGAGGGCAAGGTTCCCTTCCTGAACTTCTTCGACGGCTTCCGTACTTCTCACGAGTACCAGAAGATCGAGAAGTGGGACTACGCCGACCTGAAGGAAATGTGCAACATGAAGGCTGTCGAGGAGTTCCGTGCAAAGGCTCTGAACCCCGAGCACCCCAAGATGCGCGGTTCCCACGAGAACGGCGACGTGTTCTTCCAGCATCGTGAGGCCTGCAACTCTGTCTACGACGCACTGCCCGCAGTCGTCGAGAAGTACATGGCCAAGATCAACGAGAAGCTGGGCACCAACTACGACCTGTTCAACTACTACGGCGCACCCGATGCCGATCGCGTCATGATCGCTATGGGCTCTGTCTGCGACGTTGCTGACGAGGTCATCGATTACCTGAACGCTAAGGGCGAGAAGGTCGGTATCATCAAGGTCCGCCTGTACCGTCCCTGGGTGTCCTCCGCTCTGCTGAAGGTCCTGCCTGCTACCGCTAAGAAGGTCGCAGTTCTGGACCGCACCAAAGAGCCCGGCTCTCTGGGCGAGCCCCTGTACCTGGATGTCGCAGCTACCCTGCGTGAGGCTGGCAAGAATGATGTCATCCTGACCGGTGGCCGTTACGGTCTGGGCAGCAAGGACACTCCCCCGTCCTCCATCTTCGCTCTGTTCAAGGAGCTGGAGAAGGATCAGCCGAAGGAGCGCTTCACCCTCGGCATCACCGATGATGTCACCGGCCTGTCTCTGCCTGAGGTCAAGCCCGCTCCCATCACCGCAGCAGCTGGCACCAAGGAGTGCAAGTTCTGGGGTCTGGGCGGCGACGGTACCGTCGGTGCTAACAAGAACTCCGTCAAGATCATCGGCGACCACACTGATAAGTATGTTCAGGCATACTTCCAGTATGACTCTAAGAAGACCGGCGGCGTGACCATCAGCCACCTGCGTTTCGGCGACAAGCCCATCCGTAGCCCCTACTACATCAACCAGGCTGACTTCGTGGCCTGCCACAACCCCGCTTACATCCACATGGGCATGAAGATGGTCCAGGATGTCAAGCCCGGCGGCGTGTTCATGATCAACTGCCAGTGGAACGATGAGGAGCTGGGCCATCACCTGAACGCTGAGGCCAAGAAGTACATCGCTGACAACAACATCCAGCTGTACACCATCAACGCTATCGATAAGGCTATCGAGATCGGTATGGGCAAGCGCACCAATACCATCCTGCAGTCCGCTTTCTTCAAGCTGGCTGACGTTATGCCCATCGAGGACGCCGTCAACTTCATGAAGCAGGCAGCTCAGAAGAGCTACGGCAAGAAGGGTCAGGACGTCGTTGAGATGAACTGGAAGGCCATCGATGCCGGTGTTGACGCCATCCACAAGGTGGACGTCCCCGCTTCCTGGTCCAACCCCGAGGCCGATCCCGCTCCGAAGGAGCTGGCTGGCCGTCCCGAGCTGGTCAAGCAGATCCGCGACGTCATGGAGCCCATCGCTCGTATGGACGGCGACAGCCTGCCTGTCTCTGCTTTCGTTGCTAACGCAAACGGCGAGTGGGAGCAGGGTGCTTCTGCTTACGAGAAGCGCGGCACCGCTGTGAACGTCCCCGAGTGGGATGCTTCCAAGTGTGTTGGCTGCAACCAGTGCGCATTCGTGTGCTCTCACGCAACCATCCGTCCCTTCCAGCTGACCGCTGACGAGCTGGCAGCAGCTCCCGCACAGACCAAGAGCCGCGACAACAAGCCCGCTAACGAGTACAAGTTCGTTATGGCTGTGTCTCCTCTGGACTGCATGGGCTGCGGCGAGTGTGTCACCGTCTGCCCCACCAAGGCTATCCAGATGGTTCCTCAGGAGTCTCAGGCCGATCAGCAGGCAGTCTTCGACTACTGCGTCGCCAACATCTCCAAGAAGCCCTCTAAGTTCGCAGACGACACCGTCATCGGCTCTCAGTTCAACCAGCCGCTGCTGGAGTTCTCTGGCTCCTGCGCAGGCTGTGCTGAGACCTCTTACGCACGTCTGATCACCCAGCTGTTCGGCGAGAAGATGTACATCTCCAACGCCACCGGCTGCTCCTCTATCTGGGGCGGTACTGCTTCCATCTCTCCGTACACTGTCAACAAGGACAGCGGCCACGGTCCTGCATGGTGCAACTCCCTGTTCGAGGATAACGCAGAGCACGGCCTGGGCCTGTATCTGGGCCAGAAGACCGTCCGTGAGAACCTGATCAAGCGCATCGCTGAGGTCGCTGGTTCTGACAAGGCTTCTGCTGAGCTGAAGGCTGCCTTTGACGAGTTCATGGCAACCAAGAACAACACCAAGGCTAACGATGCCCCCGCTAAGGCTCTGATCGCTGAGCTGGAGAAGGCTGCTGCCGCTGGCTGCGCCGAGTCCGCTGAGATCCTGAAGAGCAAGGAGTTCATCGCCAAGAAGTCCGTCTGGATCTTCGGTGGTGACGGCTGGGCATACGACATC
>OWJD01000497.1_pt1 | contig 12892 bp, 9 predicted proteins | sample 1732601 | NCBI WGS metagenome assembly OWJD01 (sample SAMN05065733, study PRJEB22554) | human gut metagenome | biome: ENVO:2100002; feature: ENVO:00000062; material: ENVO:00002003 | host: Homo sapiens | place: USA
TCCACCAGAGTGCTATCATGAGCGCCCCCACCACCAGCCAGTACGCCGCCATCACGGCCCTCAAGGACTGCGACGGTGAGATCGAGCGGATGCGCAACGAGTATAATATGCGCCGCCGCCTCGTGGTGAAGAGCTTCAACGATATGGGCCTGAGCTGTTTTGAGCCGCGGGGCGCGTTCTATGCTTTCCCCTGCATCAAGTCCAGCGGCATGAGCAGCGAGGAGTTCTGCACAAAGCTTTTGGAGCAGAAGCATGTTGCCATCATCCCGGGCAACGCCTTTGGCGCGTCCGGCGAGGGATATGCCCGCGTGTCCTACGCCTACAGCGTGGAGCACCTGATGGAGGCTATCCGCCGCATCCGGGAGTTTTTGAACGAGAACTGCAAGTGAGGAGGAAAAACGATGCGCGATCGTGTGACAGTCCTGGCCCCGGCCAAGCTGAATCTGGCGCTGGACGTGGTGGGAATCCTGCCCGGCGGCTACCATGCGCTGGATATGACCATGCAGGCCATCTCGCTTTACGAGCGGGTGGTCATCCGCCGCAGTCCTTACCTCGATCTGACCCTGCCCGGCAGCAATGTCAAGCCCGGCCCGGGCAACACCGCCATCAAGGCGGCGCTGGCTTTTTTCCACTATACGGGCCTGCTGGCGGGTGCAGACATCACCATCTATAAGAACGTCCCCGTCCGGGCCGGTATGGCTGGCGGCAGCGCCGATGCTGCTGCTGTTCTGGTGGGTCTAAACGAACTGTACGGTGCCCGTCTGTCCATGAGCGAGCTTTGCGCTCTGGGTGCCGGTATCGGCGCAGACGTGCCGTTTGCCCTCATGGGCGGCACCTGCCGGGTGCAGGGCCTCGGTGACCTCATCAAGGCGCTGCCGCCCATGCCCGAGTGCTGGTTCACAGTGGTGATGCCCGACTATGGCGTCTCGACGCCGGAGGCTTTTGCGGCCTACGATAAGGTGGGCAGCAGCGTCCATCCCGACTGCGCCGCCCAGGAAACCGCCATCCGGGCGGGCGACCTGGACGCTGTCTGCGCCGCTGCCGGAAACGCCCTCGAGGAGTGCAGCGGGGCCAAGGACAACGAGGCCATCAAGGCCGCCCTCCGGGAGAATGGGGCTGTCACCGCCCTTATGACCGGCAGCGGCGCGGCGGTCTTCGGCGTGTTTCGCACTGAAGCCGAGGCCAAAGCCGCCGCTGACGCCCTCCGCGCCCGCTGGACGCAGGTTTATACCGCCCAGCCTGTCAGGGGAGGAGCGGAGGTGCAGATACTGCGGAAGAGATGAAGCCTCGCCTTCGTACAACCTCTCAGTCGGGCTTGCGCCCGCCAGCTCCCCTTGTAGGGGAGCCTCTGGCGAAAAGTCAAGGCTTCACGGAATGCCAAGGCCTCCCCTCGATAGGAGCAACAACGACGACCGCCGCCAGTGGCGGAAACAGGGAGTCGCTGTTGGGGCCGCGGCCAGCAAGACGCAAGCAAAGCGCTGCGGCTGCTGGGTGCCGCAACCCGGGCAGTGGCATTGCGAAGCAATGACGGAGAGGTTATTCCTATAAAATGCATAACCCTCCTTCCCGTCGGGCATACTGCCCAAAGGAAGGAGGGTCTTTTTGTGCAGACCTTTTATAAAATCTGTCTCATCCTCATGATCGTCGGCGGCATCAACTGGGGCCTTGTGGGCCTGTTCCAGTTCGACTTCGTCGGCTGGCTGCTGGGCGGCAGCGCGTCCATCTGGTCACGCATCGTGTTCACGCTGGTGGGCGTGGCCGCTATCTGCGGTATCCCGGGCCTGTTTACAGACGAGACCGGGGAGTAGAGACAAAAGAAAAAGGCTCTCATGCCGGCAGGAAATACGGCACGAGAGCCTTTTTGATACCTATAAAGAATCCCGCCCGGACGTCTGCGGCAATCAAACCTACCCTTGCGGACAGGTGGGTGCTCTGTCTCCGGTTTCGCGCTTCCTCATCGAGCCTTCATGGTCGACCCATGACGGGGAGGTCTGCAATCCACCGACGAACTCCAAGCTCCCGTTGAATGATTAGTAGGATCATATAAACCGCAACAAATCGCGCCGGGCAGGAAGTCTTTGCTGAGAAATCACTCGATCTCGAACTGGTCGCTCAGACGCTTCTCGAACAGCTTGCTGACTTCCAGCAGGGTCTCATCGTCCTCGACCACATCGAGATACTCGCCCTCGTCGTCCTCGCCGACGCTCAGGATGACCAGCTGGGCGTCCTCGTCCAGGTCTTCCTCATTCTCGGCGTATTCGACAACGGCCAGGTAATGCACGCCCTTATGGTCCAGAGCGTCGATCACTTCAAACGTGACCTCATTGCCGTCCTCGTCCTCGAGGGTCATCAGGTCAGGCTGATATTCCTCTTCGGTCTCAGCGGCGGACTTGTTCATATCTTCTGCCATAAGTCACGTTCTCCTGTCAAATATCTAAAAAATGGGATAACTGTCACACCCTGCCCGCTCTGCTCCCTCTGAGCTGTGGGTTCCGGGTACGCCTATAGTGTAGCGTTTTTTTGCCCGCTCGTCAAGATGTTTTTCGCATAGAAATCCAATAACAAATTTTCACGCTTTTCCCTCTCGCTTCCCGGGCCGGAATGTGATATACTATAGCGATAGCTTTTGAAAAGCCATCTTTGCTATAATATATGGACAGGGAGGCCCGCTCATGAGAGCCTTGAAAAAAATAATGGCGGCACTGGCCCTGACGGCAGTTCTGGCCGGATGCAGTGCACATAATATCCTCTCCAGCATCCAGGGCGGGAAGGCTGGCACGGTGCAGACGGTCAGCCGCCCGGCTGTGGAGTCGGCAGAGCTGCAGTTCACCCACCCGGCGGCGGGGGACACCATCGCGGTGTTCGATACCTCGGCAGGCGTGTTCAAAGCAGTGCTCTTTTCCACCGAGGCTCCGCAGGCTGTGCAGAACTTCACGACATTGGCCCAGCAGGGCTTTTACAACGGACTGACCGTCACCCGGGTGGAGAAGGACTTCGTGGTGGAGGCCGGGCAGGGCGCGGACGGCAGAGGCACCACCATCTGGAACGGGAACCGTTTCTCCGCCGAGACCACCGATAAGCTCCACCACTATTCCGGCGCACTCTGTGCGGCAGCGGACGCCTCCGGCGACTGCGCCAGCGTCTTCTATGTCATGGAGACTCTGCCGGGCAGCAGCTCGGTGACGCAGGAGCTCATCGACCAGATGAACGCCGCCGGCTGGCGGGCCGACGTGGTGAGCGCCTACCAGACGGCGGGCGGCGCACCCTACCTCGACTACACCGACACTGTTTTCGGGCAGGTGTACGAAGGGATGGAAGTGGTGGACACCATCGCCCAGACCGGCGTGGACGAAAATCAGCGCCCGACGGAGGCTGTCACCATCAACAGCGTGAGCATCACGAAATTTGAATAAGAAGCTGTTTTTCCGCCCTCCGGGCGGTGGACGGCTGCAAAAAAATCACCCGCCAACTGGCGGGTGATCTGCGTTTATGGGGAAATCAGACGAGATGCGGGGAAAATCGGGAAGAGATCAGAGATTCCTGCCCACCCGCAGGGAGATGGCAACATAAGTCTGGCCGCGAATGGTCCGGGCCACTACGCCTGCCTTGGTATATTTGCCGTTCAGGGCAAAATCCAAGGCTTCGTTTTGATCGTTGCCTTTGATTTGATCGATGATCTTCTGCAGCGTGGTATCGTTGTAGTCATATTTGGCGACCAGAGTGAGGGTGGCGTTCTGGTTGTCAGCATCCCACTTGGCATCCACCTTGTTGAACACTGTGTACCCAAAGGCATTGAACTTCAACTTGGCATCTAGGTCATCCAGACGGGCGTTTGCAACAGTACGCATCCCCTCGTCATTGGCCAGAGCCGTGGCGCGGCCAGAATTGATGGCCCGCATCACCTCGGCTTCGGCTTGGGCCTCCGGGCCGGAAGAGCCGCCGCCACCGCTGCAGGCGGTCAGGAGCAGAAGGGTCAGTGCACCGGCCAGAAGCAGGGCAGTCAGCTTTCTCAGTTTTGTCATGTGGGTCGCCTCCAATCGTTTTTGTTTTGGTGAGTCCAGTTGTTTTTTCTCATGAAGAAGCGTCATCTCCGGCCATCTGGTCAGGGAGTTCTTCTACCCTCATTTTATCGGAGAAGAGCCGGTGCTGTCAAGCTGGAAAACTATACAAATTCGGCTCAGAAAAATTGTGAAAACAAACCGGAAAACGACGATTTTCTGCGGACTTTGCAACAAACTGTCCGGACTTCGCAAAGAAACTTTGCCGCAGGGGCGGCGGGGGCGTTCAGACCTCCCCCGGGTGCTCCTTCCGCCATGCGAGGTAGTCGTCCAGAATGACCGTCGCGCTCACCGAGTCGAGGATGCTTTTCCGCTTCGCGCCGAAGGTGCCGCTCTCGTCGAGGAGGTCAGCAGCGGCGCAGGTGGTCTGGCGCTCGTCCCACATCCGGACGGGCAGGCCGCTCCAGATCTCAACGGTTTTGGCCAGCTTGCGGCTCTTGCGGGCGCGCTCGCCCTCGGTGCCGTCCATGTTCAGCGGCAGGCCGATGACGATGAGCTCGGCTTCGATCTCCTTTGCCACCTCGCAGACCCTGGCGGCGACTTTGTCCCGGGCCTTGACGGTAATCTGAGGTGTGATGGGGGAAGTCAGGAACTCGGTGCGGTCGCAGGTGGCGAGGCCGGTGCGGCTGTCGCCGTAATCTACTGCTAAAATTTTCATGCAGGTGTCCTCTTTCTGAGATGATTTTTTCTTCATTGTACCACAGAATAGATGTCGCTGCAATTTTGTGGTACAATGATAGAAAAATGAGGGCAAGCCGCCCACGATAGAAAACTGACCCAACGGAGAGATTCACCATGTTAAAACTACTTTTAGGCGGCTCCGGCAGCGGAAAGACCACCCTGCTGTACCAGCGCATCCGGGCGCGGGCTGAGGCGGGGGAGAAGAGCATCCTGCTGGTGCCGGAGCAGTTCACCTCGTCCACCGAGGGCCGCATCCACCGGGAGATGGGCGACGCGCTGAGCGGACTGGTGGAGAGCTTTTCCTTCACCAGCCTCGCCGAGCATATCCTGTCGGCGGAAGGCGGCTCTGCCGTCCAGACCCTCAGCGACGCGGGCCGTGCCGTGCTGGTGCGCCGTGCCCTCGAGGAACTGCAGGACAACGTCCATTACTATTACCGCCACCGCCGCTCGGCCGCCTTCTGCCAGATGGCCGCCGAGACCATCGACGAGCTCAAGAGCGCGGGTCTCTCGGGCCAGCAGCTCTATGAGCTGGCGCAGGACTGCGGCACCGACAGCGCCAAGCTCAGCGAACTGGCCCTCATCTTTCAGGGCTACGAGACCCTGCTGGCCGGGACAGGCATGGACCCCTCCGACCGGCTGGAGCTGGCCGCATCCCGCCTCGAGGCCGCACTGGCCCGGGGCGAACTGCCGGAGTTCCTGCGGGACAGGGCCGTCTTCATCGACGAGTTCGACACCTTCAACGCCCCGAAAAAGCGGCTGATGGGTGCTCTGCTGGCCTCGCTGCCCACCGTGACGGTGGCCCTCTGCGACGACGGCACCCCGCTCGTGCCGGGGGATATGAGCCTTTTCTCCGGCGCGAAGCAGGTGGCGGCGCAGCTGCGCCAGCTGGCCCGCCGGAACGGCACTGCGGTGGCCGTGCCGGAACTTCTGCGCCGGGACGTGCGCCACGCCGACGCCCCCGGCCTTGCCGCTGCGGCCCAGCTGCTGGCCACGGGCCGGTGTGACCCGCCTCCGGCCTGTCCGGAAATAAAATTATTCGCCGCCCCCAGCCGGGAGGAAGAAGCCCGCGCCGCCGCTGCTGCCATCCGCCGCCTCATGCGGCAGGGCGTCCGCTGCGGGAAGGTGGCGGTGGTCTGCCGCGACATCTCGAAATACCGCGCCGCCGTGAAGTACGAGTTCCGGATGGCGGACATCCCCCTCTACTGCGACGAGCCAACGACGCCCGAGTTCAGCGCCCCGGCCACGGCGGTGCGGTGTCTGCTGGCCATTGCCCGGGGTGCGGAGCTGACGGAACAGCTCACCACCCTGGCCAAGACCGGCCTCTGCGCCCTCACCGAGGAAGAGGTCTGCGCCCTTGAGAACTACGCCTACACCTGGTCGCCCAACGCGGCGGCGTGGCGCGCGCCTTTCGAGAAGAACCCCCGGGGCTTCGGTGATGTGGAGCCTACCGACGAGGACAGAGAAAACCTCGCCCGGGCCGAAAAGGCCCGCGCCCTTCTCATCACCGCCGCCGACGGCCTGCGCGCGAAGCTCCGCTCTGCCAACGCCGAGCAGATGAGCCGCGCCCTCTACTTCTGCCTGAAGGAGCTGGGCGCGGAGGACGCTCAGGCCGCGCAGGTGGAGGCCATCCGGGCCGAGCGGGGCATCCCCGCCGCCGAGGAAGCCGCCCGGGAGTGGAACGTGGTCATGGGCCTGCTGGACGAGATGGCGAGCCTGCTGGGCGGCCAGAGCGTCACCATCCCCGAGTACGAAGAGCTGTTCGGGCTGCTGCTGCGCTCGTCCGACCTCGGCCACATCCCCCAGACGCTGGACGCCGTGGTGCTGGCCAGCGCAGGCAAGATGCGCCTTGACGCACCGGACTATGTCTTTGTGCTGGGCCTCTCCGAGGGCGAATTCCCCGCCGCGCCCGGCGAGACGGGCCTGCTGACCCACGCCGACCGCGACGCCCTGATGGCGCAGGAGATCGAGCTTCCAGACTGCTTCGAGAACCGGGTGGTGCGCGAGCAGGTCTGCTTTTATAAGGCCCTCACCGCCCCGGCCAGAGGCCTCTGGCTCAGCTGGCCGAAGGGGCAGGGCCAGACCCTCTGCGCCGCCCTCGAGCCCATCGTGGACGTGCTGAGACCGGGTGCGCCGGAACTCGACCTGACCGACCTTGCCGCCACTGCCGCCGACGGCCTCGACGTGCTGGGCGGCGGCTGGCCCCTGACGGAGACCGAACGCGCCAGCCTCACCGAGGCCCTTCATGCCCCCGGCGGGGCAGAACCCGAGGGCCTCGCCCTCCTGCGCCGGATGGCGGGCCGCAGCCCCCGTCAGGTCAGCGACCTCGAGGCGCTGGAAACGCTGCTGGGCCGGCGGCTTCGCATCTCGCCCAGTCAGCTCGAAAAATACTACACCTGCCGGTACGGCTATTTTCTGCAGTACGTGCTGGGTCTGCGCCCCCGGAAGCGGGCGGAGCTCTCCGCCGACCAGAGCGGCACCCTCATGCATTGGGTGCTCCAGATGGCCCTCGACCCCCACCCCGGCCCCGACAACCCCTGCGCTGGCTTACAGCCCTTCCTCGACCTCGACGACGAGGCCATGGCGGCGCTGGCCGGGCTTCTCGTGGATGAGTACGCAAAGCGCTACCTCCCCGAGGACACGGCCCGCTTCGCCTATCTGCTCTCCCGCCTCAAAAAGAGCATGACGGGCCTGCTGTGCTACCTGCGGGACGAGCAGCGCCAGTCCAGCTTCAAACCGGTGGCCTGTGAGCTGAAGATCGGCCCCGGCGAGGACGCCGTGCGGGGCCAGACCTACCGCCTCTCGGATGGCCGGACGGTGCAGCTCATCGGCACCGTGGACCGCGCCGACGAGTGGATCGAGGACGACGGCACCCGCTGGGTGCGGGTGGTGGACTATAAGACCGGCACGAAAAAGCTCGACCTGCGGGAAGTCTACTGCGGCCTCGACTGTCAGATGCTGCTCTACCTGTTCAGCCTGACCCGGGACGCCGACGGACGATTCACCGGGGCAGAGCCTGCGGGTGTGCTGTACCTGCTGGCCGACCCGGCCCCCGAGACGACCACCCGGGGCAAGGCCGCCCGGAGCATGGAATACAAGCTGGACGGCCTCGTCCGGGACGAGCAGAAGGTCTTCGACGCCATGGACGCCGAGGAGACGGGGAGGTATCTGCCCTTCAGCTTCCGGGGCGGTGTACCCAGCCCCTACCAGAAAGAGAAACGTGCCGACAAGGCCAAGCTCTCCCGCATCCAGCTCCATCTGGACGACCTTGTGACCCGGATGGGCGAACAGCTCTACAGCGGCTGCATCGCCGCCGAGCCGCTGGTCACGGGCCGCAGCCCCTGCCGGTGGTGCGACTACGGCTTCATCTGCTGCCATGAGGACGGCATCGGAGAGCGGGCGCTGGACGCCCCCGCAAAGCCGTTTGAACCGCCAGAAAATTCAGATAAAAAGAAGGAGGAAGACCAGTGAGCGAGACAAAATGGACCCCGGCCCAGCGCGCCGCCATCGACGACCGGGGCGGTGCGCTGCTGGTGAGCGCCGCCGCCGGCAGCGGCAAGACTGCTGTCCTGACGGAGCGGGCCGTCCGGCTCATCACCGACCCGGAACATCCCGTGGACGCCGACCGGCTCCTCATCGTCACCTTCACCAACGCCGCTGCCGCAGAGCTCCGCGCCCGCATCGGGCAGGCGCTGCTCCGCCGCAGTCAGGCAGAGCCGGGCAACACGGCCCTCCGCCGCCAGCGGATGCTGCTGCAGAGAGCCCCCATCTGCACCATCGACGCCTTCTGCCTCGACCTGCTCCACAAGCACTTTCAGGCGCTGGACATCCCGCCGGACTTCACCCCTGCCGACCCCGGCAGCGTGGAGATGCTGCGGAACGCGGCCCTCTCCGAGACGCTGGAAGCGGCCTATCAGGATGCGGACTTCTGCGCCTTCGCCGACCTCTACGGCAAGGGCCGCACCGATAGGGCGGCGGGGGAGGCTGTCCTACAGGTCTATGACTTCCTCCGCGCCCTGCCGGACTACGATAAAAAGCTGGACGAGATGCTGGCCCCGTGGCAGGACGAGAACGGCTTTGCCCGCACCTGCTGGCATGATATTCTGATGCAGGAGGCCGCCCGCTCTGCCCGGGCTGCGAAGGAGCTGCTCTGCGCCGCGCTGAACGACTGCAGGGAGGACTTCGTGACAGCTCAGGCCGACGCTGAGGCCAGCAAAAAGACCCCTGCCGCCAAGGAAAAGGCCGTGGCGGCAGCGAACGAGAAGTTCGCCGAACCCCTCGAGCGGCTGGAAAACTCCGCCGCCCTGCTGGGCGAGGTGGAGCGTCTGGCCGGGGCGGGGGAATGGACGCCCCTCTACGACAGGCTGACGCCCTACGTCCTCGGCATGGAACAGGCCCCCGGCCTCAAAAATATGAAAAAGCGGCTCACCGGTGAGCACAAGGACGCCGTCAAGACCCGGGCCGACGAGGCCGCAAAGCTCTTTGAGAAAATCGAAGACCTCATCAGTTGCAGCCTCGACGAAGCCGAGCTTGACCGGAAAGCCGCCGAACCCTGCCTCCGCGCCCTCTTTGCCGTCGTGCGGGACTTTGACGCCCGCTTTGCGGCCCGGAAGCGGGAGAGAAGATTGCTGGAATTCAGCGACTTCGAGCATCTGGCTCTGCGGCTCCTGCGGGACGCCGACGGCCAGCCCACCGAGCTGTGTCAGGGCATCCGGCAGGGCTACGCCGCCGTCATGGTGGATGAGTATCAGGACACGAATGCCCTGCAGGACACCCTTTACCGCTGTCTGGCCAGCCCGGCAGGGGATGACCTCTTCCTCGTGGGCGACTTAAAGCAGAGCATCTACCGCTTCCGTCAGGCGGACCCCAGCATCTTCCGGGAAAAGCTGGAGAGCTGGCCCCTCCTGCCCGGCGGCGAGGCCCGCCCCCGGCCCGAAGACGGCAGGCCCGGCGAGAACGCCATGCTGGCGCTGGACGCCAACTTCCGCTCTGCCCCGCAGGTGGTGGCGGGCATCAACTTTATCTTCGAACAGCTCATGACGCCTGCTCTGGGCGACACGGCCTACGGCGACGGCCAGCGCCTTGTCTGCGGCGCACCCGGCGCGTACGAGGGCAGCGTGGAGGCCCACTTCCTGCCCGACGATGCCGCCGAGACGGACGCAAAATATATCGCCGACCGCATTGAGGCGATGGTGGCCTCCGGCGAGCCGGTGCGGGACGGCGGCACCACCCGCCCGGTGCAGTACGAGGACTGCTGTGTCCTGCTGGCGGCGAGAGGCGACTTCCCGGCCTACGCCGAGGCCCTGACGGCCCGGGGCATCCCGGTCTACGCCGACGCCCGGGAGAACCTGCTGGACGCGCCCCACATCCGCCCCCTCATCGCCCTGCTGCGGGTCATCGACAACCCCGCCCAGGACATCTATCTCGCTGCCGCCATGCTGGGGCCGATGTTCGGCTTTACGGACGACGACCTCGTTCGCCTCCGGGCCGGAGCGCAGACACCCGATCAGCACACCCGCATCAGCCTCTACGGCGCAGTCCTGCAGGCCGTCCAGAACGGGGCGGAGGATGATTTCACCCGCCGGGTGCAGGCGTTCTACCAGCGTCTGACGGCCCTGCGCCGGATGGCCCGGAGCGTGCCGGTAGAGGAACTGCTGGAAGAAATTTTTGTCTCCACCGGCTACCTCGCTGCCCTCGGTGCCATGGAGAACGGCCAGCGCCGCCGGGAGGACGCGCGGCGCTTCGCCTCCTTCTGCACAGGGGCGGGCGCGGGCGGCATCTCGGCCCTCGTCCGTGCCATCGACGCGGCCACGCTGGCGGGCTCCACCGGGCAGGAGACTGCCCCCGGCGGGGCGCGGCCCGGCTGCGTCACCATCATGACCATCCACCGCTCCAAGGGCTTGCAGTTCCCGGTGGTGTTCGTGGCCGATACGGCCCGGCAGTTCAACGCCGCCGACACCCGCCAGCCTGTCCTGCTCCACCGCGTCTGCGGCGCGGGCCTCCGTCTCCGCCCCGAGGGCGGCGAGGGGGCCTATAAGACGGCGGCCTACACCGCCCTCTCCACCGTCCACGCCGCCGAGATGCGGAGCGAGCAGATGCGGCTTTTGTATGTGGCCTTCACCCGGGCGCAGGATAAGCTGATCCTGACGGTCCCGCTGGGCATTGGCCGGACGTCCAACCCCTTCGCCAAAGCCGCCGCCTTCCTCGCCGCCGGGGCGGGGGAGACCTTGAACGCTCAGGCGGGCAGCTTCGCCGACTGGCTGCGGGCGGCGCTCCTCGTCCACCCCAACGGCGGGCCTCTCCGCCGTCTGGCGGGGAACCTCGAGCTGCCCTTTGCGGACACCGGGAGCACCATCGCCCTCACAGTGCAGGCCGATGTCCTCCCGCCCGAAGAAGCCCCCGCCGAGGCGGAAGAGCAGCCCCGGCCCGAGGCCGACCCGGCCCTTGTGGAGACGCTGCGGCAGGGCTTCGGCTGGCGGTATCCGGCGGCAGCGCTGGCGGATATCCCGGCCAAGGTCAGCGTGACCAGCCTCGTCCACGCTGCTGAGCAGACCACCCTTGAGCGCCCGGGCTTCCTCTCGAAGGACGGCCTCACCGCCGCCGAGATGGGTACGGCTCTCCATGCCTTCCTCGAGCACGCCGACTTCGGGGCGCTGGCCGCTGTGCGGGACGCAGAGGACGACGCCATTCTGGATGCCGTCCGCGCCGAGCGGGAGCGTCAGGCGGCGGCGCAGCTCACGCCCCCCGCCATTGCCGGGAAGCTGGATGTCTATAAGATACTCCGCTTTGTGCGCAGCGAGGCGTTCCGCCGCATCTGCGGGGCAGAGGATGTGCTGCGGGAGCTGGCTTTTATCACGTCGCTGCCTGCCGCCGAGGTCATGGCTGCCCAGGGCCGCGCCCTGCCTGACGGCCCTGCCGCCGACGCCGGGGTGCTGGTGCAGGGCATCGCGGACATCGTCCTCATCTACCCCGACCACCTCGAGCTTCTGGACTACAAGACGGACCGCCGCAAGACTCCTGCCGACTTCGTCCGCGCCTACCGCGCTCAGCTGGAGCTCTATGCCAAGGCCATTGAGAAGCGCTTCGCCCCCCGGCGGGTGACTTATAAAGGGATATATTCGCTGGAGCTAGGAGAATTGATACAGGTATAATAAGAAGACAAAACCTTGCGGAATGCCAAGGCCTCCCCTCGATAGGGGAGGTGGCATCGCGTAAGCGATGACGGAGAGGTTGGATCTGGCGGTGGCCTGCGGGCAGGCTGTCCTTCGTCCAACCTCTCAGTCTGCTTCGCAGACAGCTCCCCTAGTAGGGGAGCCTCTGGCAAAGAGGCAAGGTTTTAAGGTGCAACGGAAAAGCAAACATAAAATTTCAAATTCCCGCATAAAAATGCTTGACAGCCTCCCCGGGGTGTGGTAGAATATTCGAGTAAAGAAAGCAGCTACGGCCTGTGCCGCGCTCGCCTTGAGGGGTAAGGATCCCCGGGCTATACCCTGAACCGATTCGTCTTGAAGACCGAATCGCGCTTTTGAGTGAATTTCGCGCGGCTGTCCCGAAACTGGGGCGGCCGCGTTTTCTATGCCAAAAAACGCAACACTATGGACTATTGTTTGGAGGTGCATTCATTATCGCTACCGCTGGAAAGTCGAAGGAACTGGAGATCAACGGTCAGATCCGTGACCGTGAGGTTCGCCTGATCGGAGCCGACGGCGAGCAGAAGGGCGTGGTCAGCATTCAGGTGGCCATGCGCGCTGCTGAGGACGCCGGACTTGATCTGGTCAAGATCGCCCCGCAGGCTGTCCCGCCTGTGTGCAAGGTGCTGGATTACGGCAAGTACCGCTTTGAACAGCAGAAGAAGGAGAAGGAAGCCAAGAAGAACCAGAAGGTGGTCGAAGTCAAAGAGACCCGCCTCTCGCTCAACATTGACACCAACGACTTCAACACCAAGCTGAACCAGACGGCCAAGTTCCTGGCCGCTGGCCACAAGGTAAAGGCCTCGATCCGTTTCCGCGGCCGTGAGATGGCGCACAGCGCACTCGGTGCTGACGTGCTGAAGCGCTTTGCTGAGGCCCTGCCTCAGGCAAGCATGGATAAGCCGCCGGTCCTCGAGGGCCGCACGATGTCCATTCTGCTGATCCCGAAACCCAATAAGGACTAAT
>OWJD01000498.1_pt1 | contig 12863 bp, 11 predicted proteins | sample 1732601 | NCBI WGS metagenome assembly OWJD01 (sample SAMN05065733, study PRJEB22554) | human gut metagenome | biome: ENVO:2100002; feature: ENVO:00000062; material: ENVO:00002003 | host: Homo sapiens | place: USA
CACGCTTTTCCATGTGTGCATAGCAGTTTGTGAGTTTTCCTGACTGGTATGTGGACGGAGAACATCCGGCATAAGCCAAAACTTTATCAGGAGAGTTGAAATTTGAAAAATCCCCCACCTCTGCAAGAATCATCGCAGCAGAATAAAATCCCATTCCGGGAATCGAAAGGATTGGCGGTTTCAATTCATCCATGATTTTCCGAATGGCATCTTCTATTTCGTTGATTTCGGAGGTGAGTTCTTGAATGAGCTTAATGGTGTGCTTTAATTCCAAAGACTTAGCAGGCATAACAGAACCAATGGATGTTCTGGCTGCATCTCGGATATGAGTAGCTCGGTCTTTTCGGTAATGGCCTCTGGATGTTGTCACGAGGATGTTAGCCAATCTGGTCAGATGAGCTTCTGAAATCTGCTTTGCACCGGGATATTCACTGAGAAGAGCATAGATTGAAGTGCCGTGGATAGACGAAACAAGCTGTTCTAATTCTGGAAACAGGATCGTAACCAATCTGGACACCGACTGCTTTAGTTTGGCGCGTTCCTGAACTTTATCAAATCGGTATCTCGTGAGTGACTTTAGTTCTTCGTTGTGATATGCTGTATCTGTGTAGGACTTGAGGTCTACATCGGACAACAGCATAGTTGCAATCGTTTTTGCATCCACACGATCGGTTTTAGTTTTGCGAAGACTGAGGCTCTTTCGATACAGGTTGGTATGCAAGGGATTCATGACATAGACGGGCAGGTCGTTGTCAAGAAGAAACCCAAGGATATTGCAGCTGTAATGTCCGGTAGCCTCAAGCCCTACTTTTATTTTGTCTGATTTTTGAGTACAGTCTTTAATCGTTTGCAGCAGCCTTTTAAACCCATCTAGGTTGTTGGGGATGGTAAAGCAGTCAGCGAGGGTTGTTCCTTCTGAATCAAGGATGCAGCAGTCATGCTTATCTTTGGCAACGTCAATTCCAACACAGATCACTTTTGATACCTCCGCTATAGTATTTAATGCTGCTTAGGACCACAGACTTCTTTGCAGTTGTAACCTCGTTCTAAATAAACCGTCTGGCGGTATCTAACTGATTAACATTTCAACAAAGAAGCTGTGGTTGGAGCCTTCGTCAAACCGTCTTTGCGGTAGGAGGTGTTCACCAATCCACAGCATCCCATACAGTGTAGCATACCGCTGGAGAGCGGTCTATAAATACTACTCTTTTATAATACGAGGAGGTTTTGCTCTTGAAGCTTGCAGAATATCTCGCACGGCGCAGGCGGGCCAGAGTTGCGGCCGTGATGCTGTTCGCCCTCATTATGGGGTTTGTATCTGCTGCGCCGCCGGTCGTCACCGGATGTCAGGCGCAGGATCTTACCCCGGCACCGGACACTTCAATGCTCTCCCCCGCCGTTTCGGCTCTGGCACAGGAGCAGCAGGAGCCTGCTGCCCAGCCGCTGCCGGAAAAGTGGGTCTGCCTGACCTTTGACGACGGCCCCAGCAAGACCACACCGGATGTGCTCAGCGCGCTGAACGCGGCCGGAGTGCACGCCACATTTTTTGTGGTGGCTACCGGTTACAACGAGAAGTATCTGCCCCTGCTCACCGAAGCGGTCAGCGCCGGGCACCAGATCGCGCTGCACTCTGCTTCCCACGAGTACAGTGATATCTACCGCAGCAGCGACGCTTATTGGGAGGACATTGCCCTTTTAAAGGAGCGCATTGCGCCCTATGTGGATGCCGAGAGCATCCGGTATCTACGGTTTCCGGGCGGCAGCACCAACACCGTCAGTCGGCGCTACGGCGGCAAAGGCCTGATGAAGCAGCTGAAAGCCGAAGTAGAGCAGAAAGGCTGGCATTGGGTGGACTGGAACGTGTGCGCCGAGGATGCTGTGGGCGGGCACCCAAGCGCGGGCACCATCTACCGCAATGTGGTGCACGAGACCGGACAGCAGACGAACTGCATCGTATTGATGCACGATTCTTCCTCCACACACACCACCGCCGAAGCACTGCCGGACATTATCCGGTGGTATGCAGACAACGGCTACACCTTTCTGACGGTGGCTGAAGCGCTGCCGATTGGGTAAACAATTTTAATGGCCTCCGTTTCACTCTGGCCATATTCAGAGGAAAAATATTTTTTATTTGTGTTTGTCGCGGCCTGCGGGCCGCGACAAACACTCTTTCACGAATAGGGGCCAATCGGAATAGCTGCATTTTTTCTCTGCGGCTCCTTCGTGAAAAAGCAAAAGGGAAGCGTCCGCAGACGCTTCCCTTTTGCAAGTTAAAACAATTTTCCGCTAAGAATGGCAGAGCGCACGCGGAGCCATTTTTAAATCATTCGTCCGCGTTCTGGCAGAACAGCGAGAAGGTGCGGTAAGCCATGTACAGGTCGGTCTTATGGATAACCTCGAAGGGCGAGTGCATGGACAGCACCGGCACGCCGATGTCCAGCACCGGGATGCCGCGGTTGGCCACGTACTTGGCAATGGTGCCGCCGCCGCCAAGGTCCAGACGGCCCAGCTCACCGATCTGCCATGCCACGCCGTTGGCATCCAGCAGGCGGGTGATATCCCCTACCAGCTCAGCGGAAGCATCGCTGGCAGAGCTCTTGCCGCGGCTGCCGGTGTACTTGAAGAAGGCCACGCCGCGGCCTGCGTAAGTACCGTTCTGCGGCTCGAAGGCATTTGCCCAGGAGGGGTCGTAGGCGGCGGTCACATCGGCAGAGAGACACACGCTGTTCTGGAAGGCAAGGATGTCGTCCTGACCGGCGGCGCGGCACAGCAGCTGCATAAAGTGGAATACATACATGCTCTGCATACCGGTCACACCGTCGGAGCCGATCTCTTCCTTATCGGTCAGCACGCAGACGGTGGTGTGCACAGGATCTTTCGTCTCGATCTCGGCCATAAGGGCGGGGTATGCGTCCACCCGGTCATCGTGACCGTAGCTGCCCACCATGGAGCGGTCAAAGCCCACGTCCCGGGCCTTATGGGCGGGCACCACCTCGATCTCAGCGCGGGTGAAGTCCCGCTCGGTGATGCCGTACTTTTCGTGCAGCAGCATCAGGGTGTTCAGCTTGACGGCCTCCTTGATGTCGGCATCCTCCACAGCGTCGGAGCCGATGAGCACGTTCAGCTCTTCGGCCTTGATGCCCTCGCTGAGCTTGCGGTCGTTCTGCTCGGCACCCAGATGGGGCAGCAGGTCGGTGATGCAGAACACGGGGTCATTCTCGTCCTCACCCACTGCAAAGGACACGCTGGAGCCATCGGCACGGGTGAACACGCCGTGGATGGCCAGCGGCATGGTGCCCCACTGGTACTTGCGGATGCCGCCGTAATAGTGGGTCTTGAAGTAGCTGAGGTGGTTTGCTTCGTACAGCGGGTTCGGGCGCAGGTCCAGACGGGGGCTGTCGATGTGGGCGATCACCAGACGGAAACCCTCCTCAAAAGATTTCCGGCCGATGGTAGCGGCCACCACCGCCTTGTGCTCCTGCACAAAGTAGATCTTCTGGCCGGGGGCATAGGTCTTTTTCGGCTCAAACTTTTCGTAACCGGCCTCCAGCAGCAGCTTTTCGCTGGCTGCGGCAGCTTCGCGCTCGGTCTTGGCAGCGTTCAGGAAGGCTTTGTAGCCTTCGGCAAAGGCTGCAGCCTTCTCCTTCACGTCGGCGCTCTTGTCGGCAGCGTACTCCGGCTTGTAAAGCAGCTGTTCGGCAGCCTGCTTTGCGGTAAGTTTCTCGCTCATGTTCCTTATCTCCTCTCAGCTTTCTGCATAGATACGCTGATACCGCGCATAGCAGGAAGTGATCTTTTTTACGTAATGGTTCATCTGGTTATAGGGAAAGCCCTGCAGCGTTTCGCCGTCTGCGGAGTGCTCTTCCATCTGTAAAAGAGCATCTACCGTGCCCCACCCGCTGTGATAAGCGGCAGCGGCAGTGGCAACATCGCCGTTGTAGCGCTCCATGCACAGGTGCAGGTAATAGCATCCGAACCGGATGCTGGTCTCCGGGTCGTAGAGATTTGCAAAGAGCAGTCCTTCGTCCGGTGCGATCTTGCTGCGCAGCCAGATAAAGGTCTCCTCGGTCATCTGCATCAGGCCCCGGGCATCCACAGTGGAGGTGGCCTGCGGGTCAAAGCCGCTTTCGGTGCGGATGAAGGCATCCACCAGAAGCGGGTCAAGGCCGTAAGTCTCCGCCCACTGGTCCACCAGCGCTTCGTACTTGCGGGGGTATAAAAGCCGTTCTGCCCTGCCCCACAAGTTGGGCACCAGCACAAACAGCAGGATCAGCGCCATGCCCAGCAGGAACAGCCTGCGGCTGCGCATTTTTTTGCGGCGGCGTGCCTTCTGGGCGCGGAGAGCGCGGCGAATGCGGGCCGTCTCCGGGTCGTACTGCGGTGCAGGATCTTGTTCGTTATATCGTTTGTTCAAAGCTCTTTTCCCGCACCTCCTTCTGCCAGAAGCTTTGTGCAGAGCTGCCCTGCCGCAGCCTGCAGATGTGCAAGGCTGGAATCGTTGCGCAGCACATAGTCTGCCTGCGCGGTGAGGGTGCTTTCCGGTGTCTGGGCGTTCAGGCGGCGGGCGGCCATCTCGGCCGAGATGCCGTCCCGGGCCACGATGCGGGCCACACTGGTCTCAAACGGTGCCGTGACCACGCACAGGCGGTCACACTCGGCCTGCGCCGCAGTCCCCACGATGACCGCGCCATCCAGCACGAACAGCGGTGCACCGGCATCCTGTGCTGCCTGCTTTGCCGCACGGATGCGGCGCACGATCTCCGGGTGGGTCAGGCTGTCCAGCGCCGCCTTGCCTTCCGGGGTGGCAAAGGCGCGGTCAGCCAGCAGGCGGCGGTCCAATGTGCCGTCTGCTTTTAAAATGTCTGCGCCGAACCGCTGGGCCAGCTTTGGCAGCAGCGGCGAGCCGGGCAGTAAAATCTCGCGGCTGATCTGGTCGGCATCGGCCAGCGGCACACCGTGGGCCGAAAACACCGCCGTGACCGTGGATTTGCCGCAGCCGCTGCGGCCCGTGATGCCAAGCGCGATCATAGCTTGATCACCCGGAAGGCCGCAGCGCGGATCAGGCGGTTGTACACCGCCATGGAAAGGCCGTCCTTCTGCGGGCAGCGGGCGTAGACCACGGCATCGCCCTGCTCATCCAGCGCACGCAGGCAGCGGAAGATGTGCTTTGCCTGATCGGCACCGTCGCCCTCGCGTCCATACTCCACGCAGGGCACACCCAGCTTTTCCGCCTCGCCGGTAAAGCACAGGCAGCTGGGATTCTGCTCGGCGTGGGCATCCACATAGGCTTTGAACTGCTCAAAGGTGCCTTCCAGCAAGGTCACATCCGCCTTGGGTGCGTAGTGCTTGTACTTCATGCCGGGGCTGCGCACCACAGCACCCTCCGGCAGCTTTTCGAGGATGGCTTTGGACACTTCCACCTCTTCGCCGAGGGCACGCTCGAGGTCCTCCAGCGTGATGTGGCCCGGGCGGAACAGGGTGGGCTTTTCGCCCACCACCGACACCACAGTGCTTTCTACGCCCACGTCGCACTCGCCGCCGTCCAAAATCAGCGGCAGGCGGCCGTCCATATCGGTGAACACATCCTGCGCGTTGGTGGGGCTGGGCTTGCCGGAAAGATTGGCGCTGGGGGCAGCAAAGGCGCAGCCGCTCTTTTCAATGACGGCGCGGGCCACCGGGTGGCTGGGCATCCGGATGCCCACGGTGTCCAGACCGGCACAGCACTCCGCTGCCACCTCGGGGCCGCGGGGCATGATGATGGTCAGCGGGCCGGGACAGAACGCCGCCATCAGCAGCTGGGCGCGTTCCGGCACCTCGCTGACGAGGCCGTGCAGCATCTCAGGGCCGGTGACGTGGACGATGAGGGGATTGTCCTGCGGGCGTCCCTTCGCCACAAAAATCTTGCTCACGGCCTCGCCGTTGCGGGCATCGGCCGCGATGCCGTAGACTGTCTCGGTAGGCAGGGCTACCAGCTCGCCCTGCCGCAGAAGCTCGGCCGCGCGGGCAATGCCCTCAGCGTCAGCCGGGCGGACTTCAGTATTGATACTCATACGAATCATCGCTCTTTTCTTCTGTAAAGCAATTATTCTTTACAGCTTTTCGCGCGCATTTCACGCATATTTATGTGTTTAGCTTTTGCAGTTTCTCGGCCTGCTCACGGGTGGCGAGGGCGTCGATGATGTCGTCCAGATTGCCGTCCATGATCTTGTCGAGGTTGTGTACCGTCAGGCCGATCCGGTGGTCGGTGCAGCGGTCCTGCGGGAAGTTATAGGTGCGTATCTTCTCGCTGCGGTCCCCTGTTCCCACCTGACCGGCGCGATCGGCGTTGATGGCGTCCTGCTGCTCCTTCTGCTTCTGGGCCAGCAGGCGGCTGCGCAGGATCTCCAGAGCCTTGTCCTTGTTCTGGAACTGGCTGCGCTCGTTCTGGCACTCGACCACGGTTCCGGTGGGGATGTGGGTGACGCGGATGGCGCTGGACGTCTTGTTGATGTGCTGACCGCCCGCACCCGAAGAGCGGAAGGTGTCGATGCGCAGGTCCTTCATGTCCAGCGCAAAATCAACCTCTTCGGCCTGCGGCATCACGGCCACGGTGGCCGTCGAAGTATGGATGCGGCCCTGCGTCTCCGTTTCCGGTACACGCTGCACCCGGTGGACACCGCTCTCGTACTTGAGGCGGTTGTAGGCGCCCCGGCCATTGACCGCAAAGACGGCTTCTTTGGTTCCGCCGAGTTCCGTCTCGTTGAGGTTCAGCAGCTCCATCTCCCAGCCCCGGCTCTGGACGTACATGGTGTACATCCGCACGAGGCTGTGGGCGAACAGCGCAGCTTCCTCGCCGCCGGCACCGGCGCGTATCTCCATGATGACGCTTTTCTCGTCGTTTGCGTCCTTCGGCAGCAGCAAAATTTTGAGATTATTTTCCAGCTCTGCCACATCCTGACTTTTTTCGCTCAGTTCCTGCTGTACCATAGCCTTAAAGTCCGCATCGAGGGGCTCGTCCCCTTCCAGCAGGGCTTTTGCCTGTGCCAGGTGGTCCTGCGCAGTGGTGAGAGCGTGGTAAGCGTCCACCACCGGCTGTGCTTCATGGTACTCCTGCATCAGGCGGCGGAACTGCGCCGGGTCGGCAGCAGTTTCGGGCTGATTGAGACGGATAGAAAGTTCTTCGAACCGGCGGCAGACGGCCTCCATTTGGGAAGTCAGATTCGGCATATCAGGCAGTTCTCCTTACAAAACAGTTTCTGAATGTGCTGTGCCGCTGGGCTATTCCTGGCCCGGTTTGATGACCTTTTTGATGTTCTTCTCGATCTTCGCCCGGGGCAGCATGACCTCGCGGCCACAGCCCGTGCAGCGGATCTTGAAATCCATGCCCACCCGCAGCACCTCGAAGCTTGCTGCTCCGCAGGGGTGCTGTTTGCGGGTGAGGATGGTATCGCCGACTGCAATATCCATATTGAATCCCTCCTGTCTGCACATTTATAGTACAGGCCGTGTGTCCAAAAGAGGAACACACAACTATAGTATAATCCAAACTCGTATAAAATGCAAATGCAGCTGCATATGGTTTTATAGCTGCAATGCTACCCAAAAATCAGAGAAAGAGGAATGAAAGATGATGCAAGCGTTTCGTACCGAAAACAACTACCGTAATGCTTCCCGCCTGAGCGCCGCCGAGCTGCGGGCCGCGATGGCCAGCCGCGAGATCTTGCAGAGCACGGCGTTGGCCTTCGACACCCAGCGTCAGCTCCGGTTCGAGCTGGGCGGCTGCCGGGCTGTAATGCCCTTCGGGCAGTGCGCCGACGGAGCCGACACCGGCAGCGTACGGGACATCGCCGTACTGACGCGGGTAGGACGGCCCACCTGTTTTGTCATCGAGGGCATCGACACCGACGAAAACGGACAGCCTGTCTACCGCCTCTCCCGCGCTGAAGCACAGCGGATGTGCAAGGCCGAATACCTCGACCAGCTCCAGCCCGGCGACATCCTGCCCTGCATCGTAACCCACATCGAGCCCTTCGGCGCGTTCTGTGACGTAGGCTGCGGCATCAGCGCCCTTCTGCCCATCGACTGTATGTCGGTGAGCCGTATCTCCTCCCCTGCCGACCGGGTCAGCGTGGGGCAGCAGATACTCTGCGCCATCAAGAGCCGGGACGCACAGGGACGGTTCGTGCTGACCATCCGGGAGCTGCTGGGTACCTGGGCCGAGAATGCTGCCGCCTTTACGGTGGGCGAAACGGTGGTGGGCATCGTGCGGAGCGTGGAAGAATACGGCACCTTCATCGAGATCGCGCCCAACCTCGCGGGCCTCGCCGAGAGCTGCCCCGACCTGCGGCCCGGGCAGGCTGTGAGCGTCTACATCAAGAACATCCTGCCCGAGAAGATGAAGATAAAGCTCGTCATCGTCAACCACGCCCTCAGCCAGAGCCACCGCTTCGAGCTGCGGTACTTCATCACCGAGGGCCACCTCGACCACTGGCTCTACTCCACCCCCGAGAGCCACAAGCGCATCGAGACGGATTTTTCGGTCATGGCTTGCAATCCGGCGTGAAACCCTTTATACTATAGTTAATACTATAGAACACGGGAGATGGGAGTAACAATGGCCGCCAACGATGCTTTTACCGCCGGTGTGCGTCCCGGTGGACTGACCAACAGCACCGAGATACGATTGCTGCTGTGTTATCTTGTCAAGAACGCCGGGCCTATCACACGGACGGAGATCGAAAACGCCCTGATGGAAGAGGCACTGGTGAATTATTTTGAGATCGGCTCCTGCCTGGACGACATCGCCAGGCAGCAGCTCGTAACGGTGGAGGGCGACCGGTACACCATCACCGACAAGGGCCGGAAAGTGGCGCAGGAGCTGGCCTACGACCTGCCCCGCAGTGTGCGGGAAAAGGCGGTCGCCGCCGTGCTGCGCAGCCAGACCTGGGCGCGCAAGGAAGCCGAGTACAGTGCCCGCATCAGCGAAAAGGCCGACGGCCATTGCTCCGTGCGCTGTCAGGTGAAGGCTCTGGACAGCGAGCTGTTCTGTCTGGACATCGGCACTCCCGACCGGCTGAGCGCTGAGATGGTAAAAAAGCAGTTCATTTTGAAGGGCAATGAGATTTATCAGATGCTCATCACCAAATTGACCGAAGAAGAGAAATAGCATAAAAGTCCGCTGCACGTTGGTTTCGTGCAGCGGACTTTTTGTTAGATCAAGATACAGATGAGTCCGGTACAGCCCTCGTTGATGACCCGTTCCAGTGTCTCCTGCAAACGACCCCGGGCCTCCTGCGGCATATGGAGCAGCTTGTTCTGCAGGCCGTCGTTGACCAGCTCGTGGAGGCTCTTGCCGAAGATGTTCGACTCCCACAGGCGTACGGGGTCGTCCTCGAAATCCTTCAAAAGGCTCTGCACGAGGTCTTCGCTCTGCTTCTCCGTCCCGACGATGGGACTCAGCTCGGTGTGGATGACAGCTTTCATCATGTGGATGGACGGCGCGCTGGCCTCGAGACGGACGCCGTACCGCCCGCCCTGCCGGACGATCTCGGGCTGTTCCAGCGAAAGCTCGTCGATGGACGGCATCACGATACCGTAGCCGGTGGCCTCCACCTGCTCCATCGCACTGCGTATCTTCTCGTAGGCACGCTTGGCTTTGGCCAGCTCGATGATGCAGGGCATCAACCCGGCTTCGTCGCCGATTTCGAGGCCCGTCTGCTCGCTGAGCACCTTATAAAACACCTCGGGCTTGAGCAGCACTGTGATGCGGACCACGCCGTCGGCGAGGTTCATCCCACTGAGGGCGGCGTTTTCCACGGCCTCGCAGTCCAACGCCGCCCGGCCGGAGTCAGAGACATCCTTCATCCGGGAAATTTTCTCGGAGAGCTGCATAGCCGCTGTGTATACTTCGGTCTGGAGCCAGTGGCCTTTGTCCAACATCGTCACCCAGCGGGGCAGGGCGAAATCCAGCTCCCTCACCGGGAACTCGTAGAGCACTTTTTGTAAAATCTCGCCTAGCTGCGCCTCGTCGAGGTCGAGGCAGCTCACAGGCAGAACGGTCCGGCCATAGCTCTCTTCCATTTCCGCCGCCATCGCTCTTGTCTCGGGGGCGTCGGGGTGGGTGCTGTTGAGCAGGATGACGAAGGGCTTGCCCAGCGCTTCCAGCTCGTCGATTACCCGCTTTTCTGCCGGGATGTAGTTTTCGCGGGGTATCTCGCTGATGGTGCCGTCGGTGGTGACGACGATGCCGATGGTGGAGTGGTCCCGGATGACCTTGCGGGTGCCAGTCTCGGCGGCGAGGTCGAAGGGGATCTCCTCGTCGAACCAGGGACTTTTGACCATCCGGGGCTTGTCATTCTCCTCGTGGCCCATGGCTCCCTCCACCATGTAGCCCACGCAGTCGATGAGCCGGATGCTGCACTCTCCCCCGCCCTCCAGCGCCAGCGGCACCGCCGACTCCGGGATGAACTTGGGCTCGGTGGTCATGATGGTGCGCCCCGCTGCCGACTGGGGCAGCTCATCGCGGGCGCGGAGCTTCGCGTCCTCCGGGCCGATGACGGGCAGCACCAGCTTTTCCATAAACTGCTTGATGAGGGTGCTCTTGCCCGTGCGCACCGGCCCCACCACGCCAATGAGGATGTCGCCGCCGGTGCGGGCTCCTATCTCGCGGCAGACTGCCGCCTGCTCGATTCGTTCCTGCTTTGCCAAAATGCTCTCCCCTCTCTTCCCATTTGAAAGCCATTTGGAAGAAATTTATGCGACGGCGGGAGGAATTAGTACGATGCAAAGCAGCGCATCACCGTCAAAATCATACTTTCTTCAAAAAAATCCAAAAAAATTGCAAAAATCTGTTGACAAGACTGCCATATCTGAGTATAATATTTCATGTCGCCGGTGCTTCGGTAGGGAGGCAACGGATGATGACCGGGTGTAGCGCAGTTTTGGTAGCGCGCTTGAATGGGGTTCAAGAGGCCGTGAGTTCGATTCTCGCCACTCGGACCAAACAAAAATAATCCGAACTTGTTTCCGATAGGAGACGGGTTCGGATTATTTGTTTTCTTCGGAAAATTCAATATGGGCGTCCGTGGAAGATGAAATCCGAAATCATAGATTGACCGACATAAGCCACAACATGATTTCAGGAGGAAACGAACATGAAGTACGATGCAAGAGCTTGCCATTTCAACATGGACACCGGCTGCGTGGAGCTGCTGCTCCGGGATGGGAGGAGAATTTCCATTGACTGCACTGGGATCGAGGATGCGCTGGATGTAACCATGGCGCAGAGGACGGAACTGGACTACCTCATCTACAACGATCCGCTGGGCTACGCGGATTTGATTCTGAATGGTGATCCGGAGGAATATTTGAAGAATGTGGCCGGGAGCCATGGGTTAGAAATCTGAATGAATGCTGGATATTACTGTTTTTTTAACTGGTGATGTCCAGCATTTATTATTTGGTGTTGCCCGATCAATTTTAATGGAATCTTTATACTTCTACAATTTTCTTTACGGCTCCTTTATCTATTCTATGCTAATCTTTATGCACACAGATAGGTAAAGGAGCTCTTATGATTCAATATCCTCGTTACAGGCAGCACCGTTTTTCTTCTTTTCAGGTCATTATTGCAGGTTTTGCGGCAGTTGATCTGGTGGGCGCGTTGCTTCTGATGCTTCCGATCGCTGCACAGCAGCGGTGCGTTACACCGTTCCATGAGGCACTGTTTACCTCCACCTCTGCCCTTTGCGTGACCGGACTTGTGGTACAGGATACCGGCAGCTACTGGTCGGCATTCGGGCAGAGCGTAATTCTTCTTCTGATCCAGATCGGAGGATTGGGTGTCATTACGGTGGGCGCTGCCTTTGCGCTGCTTTCCGGGCGAAAGATCTCCCTCAAGCAGCGCAGCACGATGCAGGAAGCTACGGCTGCCCCGCAGATGGGCGGCATCGTGCGGCTGACAGGCTTTATTCTGCGGATCACCGCTCTGTTTGAATTGGCCGGTGCTGCACTGCTGCTGCCGACATTTTGCGCCGATTATGGTTTGCGCGGAATCTGGTACGCACTGTTTCATTCCATTTCGGCGTTCTGCAATGCCGGTTTTGACCTGCTGGGAACAGAGGGGGCAAAATTTGTTTCGCTGACACAGTATGCAGGAAACCCATTGCTTACCACAGTGATCGCGGCCCTGATCATCTTTGGCGGCCTTGGCTTTCTGACATGGGAGGACATTTGTACATATCGCCTTGATTTTCACCGTTACCGGATGCAGAGCAAGGTGATCCTTGTCACAACGGCATTTCTTCTGGTACTGCCGACGCTGTACTTTTATTGTTTCGAGTTCACGGCAGGCTCTGCCCGACAGCGCATTTTATTGTCGATGTTCCAATCTGTTACCCCCCGTACTGCCGGCTTTAACACCGCCGATCTTGCTGCGATGGGCAGCACTTCACAGGCGTTGATGGTGGTTCTGATGCTGTTGGGCGGTTCGCCCGGCTCTACGGCAGGCGGCATGAAAACCACAACATTTGCCGTTCTGCTGGCCAATATGTGGGCAACCTTCCGCCGCAGAGAAGATGCCGAATTTTTCGGGCGGCGCATAGATGGTTCCGCGGTCAAAAATGCTGCCACGATCGCAGGGATGTATTTGACGCTGTTTTTCCTCGGAGCCTTTGTCATTGCTGCGGCTGAGCAGCTGCCGATGTCAGTCTGTTTGTATGAAACTGCTTCGGCTGTGGCAACGGTGGGTCTGACATTGGGCATCACGCCGCAACTGGGGATCCTTTCGCAGGGGGTGCTGATCGCACTGATGTTTTTGGGACGTGTGGGCGGATTGACGTTGATCTATGCGGCATTTGGCAGCAGCCCTGCCCACTCTCGTC
>OWJD01000501.1_pt1 | contig 12757 bp, 9 predicted proteins | sample 1732601 | NCBI WGS metagenome assembly OWJD01 (sample SAMN05065733, study PRJEB22554) | human gut metagenome | biome: ENVO:2100002; feature: ENVO:00000062; material: ENVO:00002003 | host: Homo sapiens | place: USA
TTATAGTCAATGAAAAAAAAGAAGGCGCATCGTGTATTACGACACACCTTCTTTTACAGTGTATGTATTAAAAATTACTCTACCTCACTATAATCGAGTACATTCTTACGATTAGCAAGAATGCGATCATATTCTTCCTTCGAACCAACAATAATCTTTTCGAATTCACGCTGACCGGTACCGGCAGGAATCAAGTGACCACAAATCACATTCTCCTTCATACCCTCCAATCTATCAACCTTACCATTGATGGCAGCCTCATTCAAAACTTTCGTTGTTTCCTGGAATGATGCAGCAGACATGAAACTTGAAGTTCCCAAAGCGGCACGGGTAATACCTTGCAGAATCTGAGTAGATGTAGCAGGAATAGCATCACGTACCTCAACAGGCTTCAAATCACGACGTTTCAACATACTGTTCTCATCACGCAACTTACGGGCAGTAACAATCTGACCCGGCTGTAAATTCTGAGAATCACCAGAGTCAACAACTACTTTCTTGCCCCAAATACGATCGTTTTCTTCCATGAACTCTTGCTTATCCACTACCTGCTGTTCCAAGAAGCGAGTATCGCCCGGCTCATCGATTTCTACCTTACGCATCATTTGACGAACAATAATCTCAAAGTGTTTGTCGTTAATCTTCACACCCTGCAAACGGTAAACGTCTTGCACTTCATTTACGATATATTCCTGTACAGCCGTGGGACCTTTAATGGCCAAAATGTCAGCAGGAGTAATCGCACCGTCAGATAACGGAGTTCCGGCACGAACGTAGTCATTCTCCTGAACCAATATTTGTTTAGACAGATTCACCAAATACTTTTTCACTTCACCTGTCTTAGATGTGACAATAATTTCACGGTTACCACGCTTAATCTTACCCATAGTAATTTCACCGTCTATTTCAGAAACGACAGCAGGATTAGATGGGTTACGAGCCTCAAACAGTTCTGTAACACGAGGAAGACCACCAGTGATATCACCAGCCTTGCCTACAGCACGAGGAATCTTCACAATAATGTCACCAGCTTTCACTGCCTGACCGTTTTCAACCACAACATGCCCCCCCACGGGTAAGTTATAAGTACGGATCAAATTACCATCCTCGGTTACAATATGGGCAGAAGGTACTTTTGTCTTATCCTTAGACTCGATAATGATAATTTCACGCAAACCGGTAGCTTCATCAGACTCTACCTTATAAGTTACGTTTTCAACCACACTCTCGAATTCAATCTTACCAGTAGCCTCTGTAATAATAACAGCGTTGAACGGATCCCACTTAGCAATCAGTTTTCCCTTCTCAACAATATCACCGTCCGCAGCATATAATTTTGAACCATAAGGCACATTATGAGTTGACAGGATAATCCCTGTATTCACATCGATAAAGCGGACTTCAGCCAAACGACCGACTACCACTTTCACAGCCTCACCCATTTCATCAACCGTATCTACCGTACGCAATTCTTCGAATTCCAAACGTGCATTATTCTTGGCCACAATGCTTGCATTAGCAGCCATATTACCTGCGATACCACCGGCATGGAATGTACGCAATGTCAACTGTGTACCCGGCTCACCAATAGATTGGGCAGCGATTACGCCGACTGCTTCACCTTTCTGAACCATACGACTGGATGCCAAGTTACGTCCATAACACTTAGCACATACCCCTTTCTTAGATTCACAAGTTAATACCGAACGGATTTCAACGCTTTCAATCGGAGAATCCTCGATTTCCTGCGCAATATCCTCTGTAATCTCCTCTCCACCGGCTACAATCAGTTTACCAGTAGTAGGATGGACGATATCATGTACAGAAACACGTCCTAGAATACGTTCGTACAAAGTAGCAATAACTTCATCGTTATTCTTCAAAGCCGTACAAACCAAACCACGAAGTGTTCCACAGTCTTCTTCATTGATAATCACATCATGCGACACGTCTACCAGACGGCGGGTCAAGTATCCCGCATCAGCAGTCTTCAACGCTGTATCCGCCAAACCTTTACGAGCACCGTGGGTAGAAATAAAATACTCTAACACAGACAAACCTTCTTTAAAGTTTGAAAGAATAGGGTTTTCAATAATCTGTGCGCCTTCAGCACCGGCTTTCTGCGGTTTTGCCATCAAACCACGCATACCAGACAACTGACGAATCTGCTCTTTAGAACCACGGGCCCCGGAATCAAGCATCATAAATACTGAATTGAAGCCTTGGTCATCATTCTTAATCGTCTTGTAAAGTATATCAGACAGGTCACTGTTCACGTGAGTCCATGTATCGATAACCTGGTTATAACGTTCATTGTCAGTAATGAAACCCATATTATAGTTCATCATAATCTGTTCCACTTCCTCATTACCACGTTTTACCAGTTCTTCTTTTTCTTTCGGGATAATAATATCACCCAAGTTGAATGACAGACCACCCTTGAACGCCATATAGTAACCTAAGTTCTTAATACCATCCAAGAATTCACAAGCACGTGCAACACCGACAGCTTTGATAACATCACTAATGATATCTCGCAAAGACTTTTTGGAAATAATGGTATTCAAGTACCCCACTTCCGCTGGAACGATTTCATTTACAATCACACGCCCTACGGAGGTTTCTTTCATCATCACATCTACGATTTTGCCATCTTTGTCCAAGTCCTTCACCACTACGTTGACGATAGCATGAATATCCACTTTACCTTCATTATAAGCAATCAAAGCCTCTTCCGGACCGTAGAAAGTCAAGCCTTCACCTTTAGCCCCTTTTCTCAGCTTGGTAATATAATACAAACCAAGTACCATATCCTGTGCAGGCACAGTAATAGGAGCACCATTAGCAGGATTCAGAATGTTATGAGCTTGAAGCATCAACATCTGTGCTTCCAGAATCGCATCATTACTCAAAGGCAAGTGAACCGCCATCTGGTCACCATCGAAGTCGGCATTGAACGCTGTACAAGCCAACGGGTGCAATTGAATAGCTTTACCTTCAATCATATGCGGTTGGAAAGCCTGAATACCCAAACGGTGCAGAGTCGGCGCACGGTTCAGCAATACAGGATGACCTTTCATGACATGTTCCAAGATATCCCAGATCACAGGCTCCTTGCGGTCTACAATCTTCTTTGCAGATTTTACAGTCTTCACAATACCACGTTCAATCAACTTACGGATGATAAACGGCTTGTAAAGCTCTGCAGCCATCAGTTTAGGGATACCACATTCACCCATCTTCAATTCAGGACCAACAACAATAACCGAACGAGCAGAGTAGTCAACACGCTTACCCAGCAAATTCTGACGGAAACGTCCTTGCTTACCCTTCAAGCTATCGGACAGTGATTTCAATGGACGATTAGCGTCAGTCTTCACTGCACTTGATTTACGTGAGTTATCGAACAAGGAATCGACAGCCTCCTGCAACATACGTTTTTCGTTACGCAAAATCACTTCGGGAGCCTTGATTTCAATCAGTCGCTTCAAACGGTTGTTACGGATAATCACACGACGATACAAGTCATTCAAGTCAGAGGTAGCGAAACGGCCACCATCCAACGGAACCAATGGACGCAGTTCAGGAGGAATAACCGGCACAATACGTACAATCATCCATTCAGGTTTATTACGTCCGCGAGATGCACGGAACGATTCAACTACCTGCAGACGCTTCAAAGCCTCGTTCTTGCGTTGCTGCGAAGAATCATTACTTGCTTTATGACGTAATTCATAAGATAAAGCATCCAAATCCAAAGTTGAGAGCAGATCATAAATGGCTTCTGCTCCCATCTTAGCTATAAACTTATTCGGATCTGTATCTTCCAAATATTGGTTTTCTTTAGGAAGTGTATCCAAGATATCCAAATACTCTTCTTCAGAAAGCAAATCATATTTATTAATGCCATCTTCAGCCTTCACACCCGGCTGGATAACCACATAACGTTCATAATATACAATAGCGTCTAGTTTCTTTGTAGGCAGCCCCAACAAATAACCGATCTTGTTCGGCAATGAACGAAAATACCAGATATGCGCTACAGGCACAACTAACTGAATATGTCCCATACGTTCACGACGGACCTTCTTTTCAGTCACTTCAACGCCACATCGGTCACAAACAATACCTTTATAACGGATACGTTTGTACTTACCGCAATGACATTCGTAATCTTTCACCGGACCGAAAATACGCTCGCAGAACAAACCATCACGTTCCGGTTTGTAGGTACGGTAGTTGATCGTTTCAGGCTTCAACACCTCACCGCTCGAATTCTCAAGGATTTCTTCGGGTGAAGCCAAGCCAATTGAGATTTTCGAGAAATTACTCTTTATCTTAGTTTCTTTTCTAAAAGCCATACTTCCTTATTTATAATGTAAAGAGTTATATTTTTTTATTATTCAAGGTTGATACTCAAGCCAAGACCTCTCAGTTCGTGTAACAATACATTCAGAGATTCGGGGATACCCGGAGTTGGCATAGGTTCACCTTTCACAATAGCTTCGTAAGCCTTTGAGCGTCCTACAACGTCATCAGACTTAATGGTCAGGATTTCCTGTAAGATATGTGCTGCGCCGAATGCTTCAAGCGCCCAAACTTCCATTTCTCCGAAACGCTGACCACCGAACTGTGCCTTACCACCAAGCGGCTGCTGAGTAATAAGGGAGTACGGACCGATAGAACGGGCATGCATCTTATCTTCAACCATATGCCCTAGTTTCAACATATAAGTTACACCCACTGTTGCAGGTTGGTCAAAGCGTTCGCCTGTACCACCATCACAAAGATAAGTCTTACAATAACGAGGCAATCCAGCTTTATCTGTCCATTCATTTAAATCATCCATAGAAGCACCGTCAAAAATAGGAGTAGCAAATTTCACACCCAACTCTTTTCCGGCACGACCTAATACGGCTTCGAAAATCTGACCAATATTCATACGAGAAGGCACACCCAACGGATTCAATACGATATCTACTGGAGTACCATCTGCTAAGAACGGCATATCTTCCTGACGAACCACACGAGAAACAATACCCTTGTTACCGTGACGTCCCGCCATCTTATCACCTACACCAATCTTACGCTTCTTGGCAATATAAACCTTAGCCATCTGAATAATGCCCGCAGGAAGTTCATCACCGATAGTGATAGCAAACTTCTTACGCTTTAATTCAGCATCCAATTCTTTATATTTCTTCAAATAATTCATCACCAAGTCACGAATCATGTCATTCTTATGAGCATCAGCTGTCCACTTGCTCAACTGGATAATAGTATAATCCAATGATTCCAAATCGCGTTTGGTGAACTTCGCCCCCTTGGCAATAACTTCCGTTCCCAAATAATCTTTCACTCCTTGGGAAACCTTACCATTAGTCAAAACCAATAGTTTCTCAATCAAGATATCTTTCAGTTTTGCTGCCTTTTCTTCGAATTCATCATTCAGTTTAGGCAGAATAGCCTTATCGGCATTCTTCTCACTTCTGCTCTTGATAACACGTGAGAACAACTTCTTGTCAATAACGACACCACGTAATGACGGAGAAGCTTTCAATGAAGCATCCTTCACATCACCTGCCTTATCACCGAAAATAGCACGAAGCAATTTTTCTTCCGGAGAAGGATCTGATTCACCTTTCGGAGTAATCTTACCAATCAGGATATCACCCGGTTCGATACGTGCACCTACACGTACAATACCGTTTTCATCCAAATCTTTAGTAGCTTCTTCACTCACGTTAGGAATATCAGAAGTTAATTCTTCCATACCGCGTTTCGTTTCGCGGACCTCCAAAATATATTCATCAACGTGTACAGAAGTCAGCAAGTCCTCACGTACAACGCGTTCATTCAATACAATAGCATCCTCGTAGTTATAACCTTTCCAAGGCATATAAGCCACCAACAGGTTTTTACCCAATGCAAGCTCACCACCCTGAGTTGAATATCCTTCAGTCAGGATATCACCCTTCTTCACACGCTGTCCTTTATCACAAGTAGGACGGAGGTCAATGGTCATGCTCTGATTAGTCTTACGGAATTTAGGAATTCTGTATTCCTTCAAAGCAGGTTCAAAGCTTACAAATTCCTCATCTTCATTTCTGTCATACAAGATACGAATAGTTGTTGCATCGACATATTCTACAACACCATCACCCTCTGCTGCAATCTGAGTACGAGAGTCTTCAACCAACTGTTTTTCAATACCTGTACCTACAATAGGAGCCTCTGTACGCAACAAAGGAACTGCCTGGCGCATCATGTTTGATCCCATCAATGCACGGTTAGCATCGTCATGTTCCAAGAACGGAATCAAAGAAGCAGCGATAGAAGCAATCTGCTGTGGAGAAACATCCATCAACTCTACCTGGTCAGGAGTAACAACAGGATAATCAGCATCACGACGAGCTTTTACTTTCTCACGAACAAATTTGCCTTCATCATCCAATGGAGCATTACCCTGAGCGATTATCTTATCCTCTTCCTCTTCGGCTGTCAGATATTCAATACCTTCATCAGATATATCCACCTTACCATCAGCTACTTTACGATAAGGAGTTGAAATAAAGCCAAGTTCATTAATCTTAGCATACACACACAAAGAAGAAATCAAACCGATATTCGGACCTTCAGGAGTTTCAATCGGACACAAACGACCATAATGAGTATAGTGTACGTCACGAACCTCAAAACCAGCACGTTCACGTGACAGACCACCAGGTCCTAACGCTGACAAACGACGCTTGTGAGTGATTTCAGCCAATGGATTAGTTTGATCCATGAACAGCGACAAAGCATTTGTTCCAAAGAATGAATTGATAACAGAAGAAATAGTCTTCGCATTAATCAAATCAATCGGAGTAAACACTTCATTGTCACGCACATTCATACGCTCACGGATGGTACGAGACATACGTGCCAGACCAATCGCAAATTGATTGGACAACTGTTCTCCTACAGTACGTACACGACGGTTACTCAAGTGGTCAATATCATCAACATCCGCTTTAGAGTTAATCAGCTCAATCAGATACTTAATGATTTCAATAATATCTTGTTTTGTCAATACCTTCACATCCATGTCCGTAGTCAGTCCCAACTTTTTGTTGATTCTGTAACGTCCTACCTCGCCAAGGTCATATCTTTTTTCAGAGAAGAACAGGTTATTGATAACCTCACGAGCACTGGCATCATCAGCCGGATCTGCATTACGCAACTGACGGTAAATGTAAAGTACAGCCTCTTTTTCAGAGTTGCTCGGGTCTTTCTGAAGGGTATTAAATATAATAGAGTAGTCGGATGAATTCGCTTCTTCCTTGTGAACAAGGATATTCTGAACGCCTGAGTCTATAATTTCATCGATATGATCCTCTTCAATCACAGTTTCACGGTCGATAATAACCTCATTACGTTCAATAGAAACAACTTCACCTGTGTCTTCATCTACGAAATCTTCTGTCCATGTTTTTAAAACACGAGCAGCGAGTTTTCTTCCTACGACTTTCTTCAAGTTAGTCTTATTAACCTTAACGTCTTCAGCCAAATTGAAGATTTCGAGGATATCTTTATCATTTTCAAAACCTACAGCTCTTAACAGAGTAGTAACAGGCAATTTCTTTTTACGGTCGATATACGCATACATTACATTGTTAATATCTGTAGCGAATTCGATCCATGAACCTTTGAATGGAATAATACGGGCAGAGTACAATTTAGTACCGTTAGCATGCACGCTCTGACCAAAGAACACGCCCGGAGAACGGTGCAACTGAGAAACAACTACACGCTCAGCACCATTAATAACAAAAGTTCCTTTCGGAGTCATATACGGAATAGGACCCAGATAAACATCCTGAATAACCGTATCGAAATCTTCATGATCAGGATCAGTACAATACAACTTCAGTTTTGCTTTCAAAGGCACGCTGTATGTGAGCCCGCGCTCCAAACACTCGTCTATTGAATAGTGAGGCGGATCAATGTAATAGTCCAAGAATTCAAGGACAAAGTTATTACGAGTGTCAGCAATAGGGAAGTTTTCAGCGAATACCTTATACAGCCCGTCATTCTTACGCTTTTCGGGCGGGGTATCCAACTGTAAAAAGTCTTGGAATGACTTCAATTGCACTTCCAAGAAATCCGGATACTTCATCGGATTCTTGATGGAAGCAAAATTAACTCTTTGATTTTCAGTATTTGAAGACATTTGTTAATATTTTGTAGAACTTAATAATAATATAGACACAAAAAGGTTAAGAATCCTCTACCAGAGGATTCCTAACCGTATTACCTGATACTCAGGCTAATATTATTTAAGCTCAACTTCAGCTCCAGCTTCTTCCAAAGTTTTCTTCAGTGATTCAGCTTCGTCTTTAGCCAAGCCTTCTTTTACTGTGCTAGGAGCACCGTCTACCATGTCTTTAGCTTCTTTCAAGCCAAGACCACATGCTTCTTTAACGGCTTTAACAACCTGCAATTTTGCAGCACCAGCGCTCTTCAAAACTACATCAAAAGATGTTTTTTCTTCAGCAGCAGCTGCACCAGCAGCAGGACCAGCAGCAACAGCTACAGCTGCAGCAGCAGGTTCAATACCGTATTCTTCTTTAAGGATAGTTGCAAGTTCATTAACTTCTTTTACTGTCAAGTTAACTAATTGTTCTGCAAAAGCTTTCAAATCTGCCATTTTTGTATGATTTTAATTGTTTGTTACTAATTGATTATAAAATTGATTATTCGGCACGTTCGCCCAGAGTCTTAAGAACTCCATGAATGGTGTTACCACCTGATTGAAGAGCAGAAATAACATTTTTCGCCGGTGATTGCAGCAATGCAATAATATCAGCAATAACTTCATTCTTACTCTTAATGTTGCAAAGAGCATCCAGTTGATTAGCACCTACATAGAAACCTTCTTCAGCATAAGCTGCTTTCAATGCAGGAATTTCCTCTTTGTATTCTTTCAACAACTTTGCAGGAGCGTTAGCTACTTCGCTAAACATTACTGAAGTTGTACCTTTTAAAGAATCGAACAACGGAGAGAAATCAACACCTTCCATGCTCATCAGAGCTTTGTGAAGCAAAGAATTCTTCACAACAACCAGCTTAATACCTGCTTTGAAACATTTTCTTCTCAGTTCACTTGTCTTAGCTGCATCCATAGCAGTTGTGTCAACCAAATAGAAATGTCCGTATTGCTTAACGGTTTCAGCCAACTGACCAATAATAACGCCTTTATCTTCCTTTCTCATGATTCCTCCTTATTGTTAGTTTTCTTCTACAGTTTTGGGATCAATCTTGATACCCTTACTCATAGTACTTGAAAGATAAATACTCTTAATATAAGTACCCTTAGCTGAACTTGGTTTCAATTTAATGATAGTAGCGATAAATTCTTTCGCATTATCACGAATCTGATCTGCAGTGAAAGAAACCTTGCCAATTGAAGTATGAACGATACCGCTCTTATCAACCTTAAAGTCAATCTTACCTTGCTTAACTTCCTTAACAGCCTTAGCTACATCCATAGTTACAGTACCACTCTTCGGATTCGGCATTAATCCACGAGGACCAAGAACACGACCCAAAGCACCGATCTTACCCATGATAGACGGCATTGTAATGATTACATCAATATCAGTCCATCCACCTTTGATCTTTTCAATATATTCATCAAGACCAACATAGTCAGCACCAGCTTCTTTTGCAGCAGCTTCAGCATCAGGTGTACACAGAACCAAAACACGCACTTGCTTACCTGTTCCGTGAGGCAATGAAACTACACCACGAACCATCTGGTTAGCTTTACGAGGGTCTACACCTAAACGTACGTCAATATCTAATGAAGCATCAAACTTAGAAAAAGTAATATCTTTAACTAACTGTGCAGCTTCTTTCAGTGAGTATGCTTTCCCTGCTTCAATTTTTTCTGCAGCCAACTTTTGATTTTTTGTCAGTTTACCCATTATAATTGAAGTTTATTAGTTATTACCCGGGAATTCCCCTTTTACAGCGATACCCATACTTCTAGCTGTACCAGCTACCATAGTCATAGCAGACTCGATAGTGAAGCAGTTCAAGTCAACCATTTTGTCCTGAGCAATCGTACGAACTTGTTCCCAAGTAATTTCGGCAACCTTCTTACGGTTAGGCTCAGCAGAACCACTCTTAATCTTAGCCAATTCAAGCAATTGAATAGCTACGGGAGGAGTCTTGATAACAAAATCAAAAGACTTATCTGCGTAGTAGGTAATGATTACAGGTAAAATCTTACCTGCTTTGTCCTGGGTTCTGGCATTGAATTGCTTGCAAAATTCCATGATATTAATACCCTTAGAACCCAAAGCAGGTCCAACGGGAGGTGATGGATTTGCAGCGCCTCCTTTAATCTGTAATTTGATTAGTCCAGCAACTTCTTTAGCCATTTTGTTTCTAATTTTTATATATTAATTATAGCGAAAGTCCAATGCACGTAACAGAATGCATTATTCTTTCTCGACATCCATAAAGCCAAGTTCCAGCGGAGTTTTACGTCCGAAGATCTTAACCATAACCTTCAACTTCCGTTTTTCGGTATTCACCTCTTCAATGAGACCACTGAAGCCACTGAACGGTCCAACGGTAACTTTCACTGTTTCTCCTACGGTATAAGGTACATTAAGTTCCTCACCACCTTCCTGAAGTTCATCCACCGTACCAAGTATACGATTCACTTCCGATTGTCTCAAAGGAACCGGATTTTCGGAACCTCCCAAGAAACCGATTACATTCGGAGTGTTTCTCAAATGATGAGCAACCTCACCGACCAAAGCGGCCTCGACTAAAACGTATCCGGGAAGATAACTTCTTTCTTTCACAATTTTCTTACCATTGCGAACCTGATACACTTTCTCGGTAGGAATCAACACCTGAGACACATACTCGCTAAGATCACTGTTCTTAATGTCAGCATCAAGATACTCCTTAACCTTGCTTTCTTTTCCACTAACAGCACGTAATACGTACCACTTTTTTTCAATCTCAGACATTTTATTCAATTAATTAGTGCGGATAGATAATATCCTCCATTACAAACTGGAAGGCTGAATCCATAAGAAAAACAACTAGCGCAATGAGTAGGGAAGCATATAAAACAACCACTGCGCTACTAGAAAGTTCTTTACGAGTAGGCCATGATACTTTATGGACTAATTCGTCATAAGATTCTTTACAATAATTTGCTACTTTCTGAAACATATTCTTTCAAGTTTAGCACGGGAGGAGAGGCTCGAACTCCCGACACCCGGTTTTGGAGACCGGTGCTCTACCAACTGAGCTACTCCCGTAAAAATCAGTTCCCGGTGTCTTACGACCGAGAACTGATCATATTAATTATCTAGTGATTAGTCAAGGAGTTCTGTAATCTGACCTGCACCTACAGTACGTCCACCTTCACGAATAGCAAAACGCAAACCTACATTCAATGCAACCGGGTAGATCAACTCAACTGTAATAGTTACGTTATCACCAGGCATTACCATTTCAGTTCCTTCCGGCAAAGTGATTTCACCTGTACAGTCCATAGTACGCAAGTAGAACTGAGGACGATACTTGTTATGGAACGGAGTATGACGACCACCTTCTTCTTTCTTCAAGATATAAACCTCAGCTTTGAACTTAGAGTGAGCCTTAACCTGACCCGGCTTACACAAAATCATACCACGTTTGATTTCGTTTTTGTCGATACCACGCAACAACAAACCAACATTATCACCAGCTTCACCTTGATCCAATAATTTACGGAACATTTCAACGCCAGTAACAACTGATTTCTTATCTTCACCCAAACCAAGAATTTCAACTTCGTCACCTACATGGATAATACCAGCTTCGATACGACCTGTAGCAACAGTACCACGACCAGTGATAGAGAACACGTCTTCAACAGGCATCAAGAAAGGTTTATCAATATCACGCGGAGGCAATGGAATCCAAGTATCAACTGCATCCATCAACTCCATTACTTTATCTTCCCATTGAGGAACACCATTCAAAGCACCTAATGCAGAACCACGAATAATAGGAGTATTATCGCCATCGAAATCATAGAATGAAAGCAATTCACGCATTTCCATTTCTACCAATTCCAACATTTCTTCATCATCAACCATATCACACTTGTTCAAGAAAACAACCAAACGAGGTACGTTTACCTGACGAGCCAACAGGATGTGTTCACGAGTCTGAGGCATCGGACCATCAGTTGCAGCACAAACAATAATTGCACCATCCATCTGAGCAGCACCTGTAACCATGTTTTTTACATAGTCGGCGTGACCCGGACAGTCAACGTGAGCATAGTGACGATTTGCAGTTTGATATTCTACGTGAGAAGTATTGATAGTAATACCTCTTTCTTTTTCTTCAGGAGCGTTGTCGATAGAATCGAAAGAACGCAATTCTGAAAGACCTTTTTTAGCCAACACAGTAGTGATAGCAGCAGTCAAAGTGGTTTTACCGTGGTCAACGTGACCGATAGTACCAATGTTAACGTGCGGTTTCGAACGTTCAAATTTCTCTTTAGCCATAGCTTTACTTGTTATTTATTTGATTAATAATCAGCAATTACGTTATCAAAGAGCTGTTAACGAGACTTGAACTCGTGACCTCTTCCTTACCAAGGAAGTGCTCTACCACTGAGCTATAACAGCAAGAAAAAAAAGAGCGGAAGACGGGGCTCAAACCCGCGACCCTCAGCTTGGAAGGCTAATGCTCT
>OWJD01000506.1_pt1 | contig 12624 bp, 8 predicted proteins | sample 1732601 | NCBI WGS metagenome assembly OWJD01 (sample SAMN05065733, study PRJEB22554) | human gut metagenome | biome: ENVO:2100002; feature: ENVO:00000062; material: ENVO:00002003 | host: Homo sapiens | place: USA
CGAGATTAGCGAGTGTCTCGTGGGCTCGGAGATGTGTATAAGAGACAGATACCAGCCAGTACACCTTCGAGCGACTGAAAGCTGACCCAGAGAATATTAAGACCAATTTCGAGGCGTACATCAACGGCTTCTCCGATAATGTTATTGACATTCTGGCGAATATGGGCTTCTTTACGCAAATCGAGCGTATGGCGGATGCGGGGGTTCTGTATCAGGTTATCAGCGACTTTACTGCTGACAATGCAGATATGAATCCGGAGAAAATTTCCGCAATTGATATGGGCTATGTCTTCGAAAACCTTGTTCAGCGTTTTTCTGAGAGTTATGATGAAGAAGCAGGTGCGCACTTCACCAGCCGTGACATTATTTATTTGATGTGTGACTTGCTTACCATGAATGCGGATTTTTCCGGCGAGGATGCCCCTGCCAAGACTGTATACGATATGGCGATGGGCACCAGTCAGATGCTTACCTGTATGGAAGAGCGTGTTCATGCCCTTGACAAAGAGGCTGAAATCATCTGTTATGGCCAAGAAATCAACCCTTTTACTTTTGGTATCGCCAAAGCGGACATGCTGATCCGTGGTGGCGATCCTGAAAACATGCAGTTCGGCGACACCTTGAATGCGGATAAATTCAAGGGCTATACCTTCGACTACATCATCTCTAATCCTCCATTTGGTATTGATTGGAAGCGTGAAGCAGCTGATGTGGAGAAAGAACATAAACTGGGCGATGCCGGTCGGTTTGGCGTTGGCTTACCTCAAAAATCCGATGGGCAGATGCTGTTCTTGCTGAATGGCATTGCTAAATTGAAGGACACCGGCAGAATGGCTATTATCCAAAATGGTTCCTCTCTCTTCACAGGAGATGCAGGAAGTGGCCCCAGTGAAATCCGTCGCTATATTATTGAGAATGACTGGTTGGATGCCATTGTTCAGCTCCCCAATGACAGCTTTTATAACACCGGAATTGCAACCTATGTCTGGATAGTATCCAAAAATAAACCCGAAACACATAGAGAACGCATTTTGTTGATTGATGCCAGCAAGTGCTGTGAGGCCCGCAGACGTCCTATCGGTAATAAGCGTGTAGATATTACGGAATCTTGCCGCAATTTGATCACACAGGCATACAGCGAATATAGAAGTGCAATTTTTACAAAGACCTTAGAAGATAAAAAAACAGTGCTGACTTGCAAAAGCAAAGTGCTTGATGCCATATCGCTTGGCTACAATAAAATTACAGTGGAAAGTCCTGCTTTGGATGATGACGACAACCCGATTGTAAAAAAAGGAAAGCCAGTAGCCGATACCTCCAAGCGTGACACTGAAAGTGTTCCACTTGATGAAGATGTGGATGCTTATTTTGCACGGGAAGTTCTGCCTTATCGTCCGGGTGCTTGGATCGACAAAAGCAAGACCAAGGTCGGGTATGAGATTCCATTCACTCGTACCTTTTATGAATACGAGGAACTGGAACCGGCTGCTGATATTGCAGAACGCATTGCGGCCCGTGAAAAGGTACTGATGGAGAAATTGCAGGCATTGTTCGGAAATGGTGGTGAGCAAAATGAGTGAGATGACTACCTATGAAAAAACAAAAGATAGTGGTATTGAATGGATAGGCAGTGTTCCCTCTCACTGGCGTGTCCACACCTTGTATCAACTTGTGACCCAGGTCAAGGAAAAAAACAGCAATCTTCAGGAAAAGAATCTGTTGTCCTTGAGTTACGGCAAAATCAAACGTAAAGATATTGATTCGCCGGATGGACTTCTTCCTGCGTCTTTTGACGGCTATAACATTATCGAAGATGGGGATATAGTCCTTCGTTTAACAGATTTACAAAACGACCATACAAGCCTTCGGGTAGGTTTGGCCACAGAGCGTGGTATTATTACCTCCGCTTACACAACCTTGCGTCCAATAGACACAAGCAATTCAAAATACTTGTACTACCTGCTCCATGCCTTTGACCTGAAAAAAGGATTTTATGGTATGGGTTCCGGTGTACGGCAGGGTTTAAATTATGCGGAAGTGAAAGAGCTTCGTGTCGTGTTGCCGAGTCAAGATGAACAGAATGCTATTGTTCGATTTCTCGATAATCAATGTGGACAAATCGATTCAATTATTGAGGAAGCGAAATCGAGTGTTGCCGAATATAAAAAATTACGAGAAGCAGTTATCTTTGAAGCAGTAACCAGGGGAATTAAACATAGAGAAAAAACAAAAGATAGCGGAATTAAGTGGATTGGAGAAATCTCAGAATCATTTTCCATTACCAGAATGCGATATATTGTAAGTGAATACAAAGCGGGCCCATTTGGAAGTTCCTTAATTACAGATAAGCTGAATAATCAAGGAAATATATTAGTATATACCCCAGAACACATTGCTACCCAAAGAACTGATTTAGAAAACAATTTATATTTGCCTGAAGAACGAAGGAAAGAAATGGCGCAGTTTTTTGTCCAACCCGGAAATATCATATTTCCTATAGTTGGTTCTCTTGGACGCGCAATGCTAATAACTGACAGTATGCCTGAAGGAATAATTAATCAACGGTTAGCAAAATTCAAATTAGATGAAAGTAAAATCGACACTGAATACTTTTTATGGATGTTTGCTCGCAGTACTTTTTATGCACAATTCATAGAAGTCAACTGTCGTGGTTCATTTATCGTAAATCTTACCAAAACCATTGTATATGATATGCCAGTTATTCTTCCAAACACATTAGAAGAACAGCGGCAGATATCAGCTTATTTAAAAAGAAAATGCGGATTGATTGATGAGCTAATCAAACAAAAGCAATCGTTAGTTAAAGAGCTTGCTGACTACAAGAAATCCCTTATATTTGAAACTGTCACAGGCAAAAGAAAGGTGGTGTGACCATGAACGAAACAGAAAAACGCTTTGAAGAATTCATAGAGTCCTACCTTGTTTCTGGGGATGGTGGATGGACAAAGGCAACGGATGCCGGTTATTGTAGTGATGAAAGCAAGGATATGTTTCTGGACATCGTCACTCTGACCGATTTCGTAAAAAGCACCCAGCCCATGGCATGGAAACGCTTCGAGCGGATGTGTACGATCAACCCAGTTCGGCAGTTTTATAAGGCATTTGAAAATGCCATCACACAGGATGGACTGATTTCTGTCCTGCGTCACGGCTTTAAGCATCGTGGCATCAATTTTCGTGTGTGCTATTTTAAGCCTGAGTCTGAGCTGAACGAGGTGTCCATCACCAACTACCAAAAGAATGTCTGCCAGTGTATCCGCCAGTGGCACTATTCTAAACGCAACACAAATACAGTTGATATGATGCTGGCTGTCAACGGCATCCCCGTTGTGGCGATTGAATTGAAGAATCAGCTCACCGGGCAGTCGGTGGATGACGCTATGCGTCAGTGGCAATATGACCGCAACTACAATGAACCCGCATTCGGATTTAATAAGCGTGTTCTCGCATACTTTGCCTGCGATCTCTACAATGTATATATGACTACCCAGCTGAAAGGCCCGGAGACAACGTTCCTTCCTTTCAATCAAGGCAGTGCCGGTGCAGGCAAGGATGGCGGTGCAGGTAATCCAAAGAGCACCGATGGCAGCTATGTAACTTCATACTTCTGGGAGAAAGTCCTCCAGAAGGATAGCTTGTTGGATATTCTGCAAAAGTTCATTAACTACGAAAGAACAGAAAAAAAAGAGGCTTTGCCGGACGGGTCCACAAAGAAAACCGTCAGCAGCAAAGTCATTTTCCCACGGTATCACCAGTTGGATGTCGTGCGTCAACTGGTCAATCATGTTAGAACTAATGGCGCTGGACATAACTATCTCATCCAACACAGTGCCGGTTCCGGCAAGTCCAATTCTATCGCTTGGACGGCTTACCGTATGGCCAGCCTCCACAACGAAAACAACGATGCAATTTTTAACAGCGTAATCATAATTACAGACCGCCGTATTCTCGATCAACAGTTGCAGGCCACCGTTTCCAGCTTTGACCATACTTTGGGAAGTGTGGTTACCATTGATGAAAAGAAAAATTCTGGTGCTCTGCGTGATGCCATTAACGATGGAAAGCGCATCATTGTCACCACTTTGCAGAAGTTTCCAGTGATTTACAATGAAGTCGAGTCCGCTGTTGGTAAGCATTATGCAGTTATTGTAGATGAAGCACACAGCAGCCAAACTGGACAAAGCGCATTAAAACTCAAGGCTGCTCTTGCCGATGTGAGCGATGCTCTTGCAGAATATGCCGAACTGGAAGAAAAGGCTATCGAAGAAGTCGAGGCAAACGATATTCTTGTGCAAGAAATGCTCAGCCAAGGTAAACACAGCAACATGAGTTTCTTTGCCTTTACTGCAACGCCCAAAGGCAAAACCCTGGAAATTTTCGGCGAACCTCAACCGGATGGTTCTTTCCATCCCTTCCACATCTATTCGATGCGACAGGCTATCGAAGAAGGATTTATCCTGGATGTTTTAGCGAACTATACCACATACAAAATGTGTTATCAAATCGCAAAGAATGTCCAGGACAATCCGGAAGTCCCTACCTCCAAGGCTGTTAGAACGATTCGACGCTATGAGGAATTACATCCACACAACCTTCAGCAGAAAGCAGCTATTATTGTAGAGACTTTCCGTGAGGTCACAAAAAAGAAAATCGGTGGCCGTGGAAAGATGATGGTAGTTACTGCGTCCAGGCTGGCGGCAGTCCGTTACTATCATGAAATTAAGCGTTATCTTGAAAGCAACAATTACGACGATGTAGAAATCATGATTGCTTTTAGCGGGAGCCTGAAAGACCCGGATGACCCGACAGGTACCGAATACACTGAAAGCGGTATGAATGTAGATCGCAACGGCAATCGGGTGAAGGAAAGTCAGACAAAGGCCGTATTCCACGAAGAAGGTAATATTCTTATTGTTGCGGAAAAATATCAGACAGGCTTTGATGAGCCGCTTCTTCACACGATGATTGTTGACAAAGAGCTTCGTGATGTGAAGGCTGTTCAGACTTTGAGCCGTGTCAACCGTATCTACCCTGGCAAAGAGGACACCTATATTCTCGATTTTGTAAATCCGATTGAACGCATCCGTGAAGCTTTCCAGCAGTTCTATCAGGAGACCAGCCTAGATGAAGAAATCAACTTCGATTTGATTTACACAACACAGAAAACGCTTCGTGGTTTTGGCATCTATACAGATGAGGATATTGAAGAAGTTTCCAGTATTTATTTTGACCCGGATGTGCGCAAGGCAAATCTGACTCAGGGAAAGATATCCAATGCGCTAAAGCCTGTGGCTGATAAGTACAACGGACTCAATCAAGAGCAACGCTATCAGTTTCGTAGAGAAGTCCGTGCGCTCGTTAAGTGGTATAACTACATTTCTCAAATTACCCGTATGTTCGATAAGGAACTGCACAAAGAGTACGTTTTCTGCTCTTACTTAGCAAAGTTGCTTCCCTCCGATCCCGTACAGCCATTTGACCTTGATAATAGAGTCAAGCTGGAATATTATCGTCTGGAAAAGACATATGAAGGTGCAATCGAACTTGAAAGCAAGCCTGGCTCTTGGAAACCGACTCAGCCAAAACGAGCTGGCGGTCAGAAAGATCGTACCAGTCCATTGGACGAGATCATTCAGCGCATCAATGAAGAATTCTATGGTGAATTCACAGATGCAGACCGTGTAATGGTTGATACGCTGTATCAAAAAATGCGCAAGGATTCTAAAGCAAAAAAAGCCGCAAAGACCGAGGATCGCCAAGTATATGAGAGAAGTCTTTTCCCGGGTATTTTTGATACAACCGCACAGGAAGCTTATATGGAGAACACCGCAGCATATGAGCAACTCTTCTTGGATGCAGATAAGTATCAGGCTGTGATGAGAGCTTTGGCGGATCGTCTGTATAAAGAACTGCACGACGATAAATAAGGTGGAAGATATTCAGCCTTAAATATGGGAATCATATTTCAAATATCATTATCCCATCTTTGGGCAGATTATGATTTGGAGAAGTTTGCAAATGATAGATTGCCTGTTTTGCAAATTTCTTACTTACTGTCGTATCCCACTCTGCCAACCGGATGATTTCCGCTGTTCCAGCCTCAAAATCAAACGAAATCTCACCCCATTCGCCGTCGTTGTCCACCTGATATAGGTAAACAGCGGCGGCGATTTTCTTTTTGCGTTTGGTCTGGGATTTGCGTTTCAGCCGGATCATATGAAGCACTCCGGCTTCTGTCAGCAGACAGGCCAAATGATCCACGGCTTTACGGTAGGCCCGTTCTGCACCACTGGCCGTGCTGCCCTCAAAGAGGACTGCCAGTTCTTCAAAGGTCAACCGGGTGCTGATGGGACTGACCCGTCCACAGGTCATACAGATGGCGTTTCTCTTTTCCAAAAGGGTCTGTTCCCGGTAATTCAGCTTTTCAAACGCTTCTCGGACAGCTTCAGCCCGGATACCGTTCCATAGAATCTCCGCATAGTCCCAATGGTCATCCCGGCTGACATCCTCTCCGGTTTCTTCGCTGTCCTCATCCTGAATGGTCTGATAAAACGGAACACGGCTGCGATTTTGCTTGGCCAACGCCAAAAACTTCGCTGCGGTCTCCTCGGTGCAACCGTTTTTCTGGGCATATTTCTGGATTGCCGCCTGTTCAGACTGGCCGGATTGATTATAGAGCCATGCAATTCCACGCACAGCTTTGTACTCATCCACATTTTCAAAGGAACCGGCCTCCTCCTGCATCCGACAGGTCAAAAGAGCGTTCCCGATAAAATGATGGGCATAGGTCAGAAAATCCGCCCCTTGTGCGGGAGCGTATTCCCGGAGACAATCCAGCATGGCAAGCACACAGCCCATTTTGTAGTACAAAAAGCGTTCCGGGTCATAGCGATCCAGCCCCTCCCGCAGCAGGAAACGGCGAACACGGCCATTGAGCCGATTTTCATAGCAGTGCAGGAAAAAGGAGAACCAGCGCAATTCACGGCTCCGCACAGCCTCAATGATGTAGTCGTTCATATTTTCCAGAGCAGGCGGTTCCGGGTCAAGCTGAAAGATGCGTTCTACTTCCCGCATGGTCAAGCCCTTGGATTCCGTTAGAAAGCAGTATTTGGCACAGTAACCAGACAGATCCCATGTCCACGCTGTATCCATTTTCCCTCACCACCTTTCAAATATTTTGCTGCTTATTTCTTTTGTACGGCCTTCAAAAGTGCATCCTGGGTCATTTCCTGCTCATAGACAGTGCTGGCATAACGCTGATCTGAAAGCGCACGGAGCATCTTATCTTTTGCCAGCTTTTTCATAGCTGCTGCCGTTCCTTCATCCAGCTTTCCACGACGGGTGCTTTGCAGGATGGTGTTCATCCGGCGGGTACAAACGGCTTTGATGGGGTGATCGTCTGCAAGCTCCCGCTGCTCCCGGCCTCTCAGATTGCCGATTTGTCGGCACGTCCGTCCCCGCTGGTCGCCGGGAGCCAGACCGCCGCAGTATTTGGTATGCCGTGCATCAATGGTGAGAAACCATCTGCCGCAGATGGGACATTTCTTGGGTGCATGGCCCACACAAAGCCCCTCAAACAGATCGGAACGGAACATCCCCACAAAGGAGACATAGTGCATCCGCTTGACCAGCTGAGGCTCCGTCTTTCCGGGTCGAGTAGCGGCTACATACTGCACCGAAGCATTGGTCAGGGTCATCCAAGCCGGGTTATCCAGCGACAGAGTTGGCTCACTTTTGAAGAACTGCCCGAACATTGCCGCATAACCGTCCGAGGTACGGTCATAGCCGGGTTCATTCAACCGCTCTGCAAATTTCGTCAGGGCCTCCTTGTATTGCCCCAGAGAATAACTCAAATGCCCCAGCACCTGCGCTATTCGGACGAGCATTGTTGCCTTGCTGTGCTGACCAGTCAAAGCACAAATCAGCTGCTCCTGCTGGGTAAGCTGCAAATAGGCTTTGGCGTCCTCCATATATTCCTCGGAAAAGATGGCTGCAAGTTTTTGCTCAAAATAGCTTCGATTCAGGCGGGAGAACGGTGGTGTGGCCTGCAAAAAGGAGATGATCTCGCCGGTGGCCTGCTGCACCTGTGGCAGCAGCTCCATATCCAAAGAACCGGTGTTCATCCCCTGAAGCAGCTGGTTCAGCACATTGCAGGGAGTATCCAGCTTCTCAATGGTGCTGTCTGGAATGTTCAGCACCTCGCAGCCAATGGTTCCCGTGGGCATGGTGCTTCCCTCATAGGTCACGGTGTCCTGCCAGAAATCCAGCGATAAAACCGAATGGTTGATGATCTGATCCATCTGCTCCCTCCTGTCATGTTTTTCTATTTTCATAATAGCACACAGCAAAGGCGTTGTCATGTTTTTTGAAAACGGCTTGTCATGCCATTAGCCTGTTTTTTTCGATTTTCCCCATAACCTATACAGAGGGGGTGAGAAAACTGCCTCATCAAAAAGGAAATGGAGGGAATCTGTATGAATTTGTTTGAAGTGGTGAAAGCCAGTATCAACACACAGGAAGCAGCACAGACATATGGAATCGATGTCAACCACCATGGCATGGCACTGTGTCCGTTCCATAATGACCGTCATCCGAGCCTGTATGTATCGGATGACCACTACCACTGTTTTGCCTGTGGGGAGCACGGGGATGTGATCGACCTGACTGCCAAACTGTTTGACCTTCGGCTGTATGATGCGGCCCGAAAACTGGCGTCGGACTTTCACCTTGCACCGGACAAGCCCTTGCCGGAAGCCATTCGTTGGAAAAAGAAACACAAAACCAGAGCACAGCAGCTTCGTGAAAACGAGCAGCTGTGCTTTTCTGTTTTGAACGAGTATCGGCGGTTGCTCCTGGATTGGGAAAAACGGTATGCACCACAAACGCCGGAAGATGTGCTGGACGAGCGGTTTGTGGAAGCCTGCCACCGTCTGCCATGGGCAGAGTATCAGCTGGACGTCCTGCTGCAAGGCGATTCCTATGAACGAGGCGAAACCGTGAGTAATCTAACGGCAGACGGATACATCCGCAAATTACAGGCCCGCCTGAGAGAGGAGCGATACCATGAACAACCCTGTTTGGATCGATGATAAGGGGAAAATCGTCGAGCCGGAATACTGCCTGGATTTCCTGTCCCGGCATCCAATGCGCTGTATCAATGACCACTTTTATACTGTGGATGGCCCGTTGCCGGATGAAAGCAAATTGAAGAGAACGATTTATGAGGAAATCTCGCCCTGGCTGCATGACAAGGTCGCACAGACGGTGGAGCAGGTGCTCAAGACGTTAAAGCTGGCGGCATACGCAGACCCTTTGCCCCTGCAATGTGACCGCATCCATGTGGCGAACGGCACTTGTTTTCTGGACGGCACGTTTACAGAGAAAAAAGAGTATTGCAGCAACCGTCTGTCGGTATCCTATCGGGCTGATGCTCCGGCACCGGAACACTGGCTGTGCTTCCTTTCGGAACTGCTGGAGCCGGAGGATATTCCCGCCTTGCAGGAGTATCTGGGCTACTGCCTGATTCCCTCCACCAAAGGACAGAAAATGCTTATGCTGATCGGCAAGGGCGGCGAGGGCAAAAGCCGCATCGGTGTGGTGATGAACGCCATTTTCGGGCTCAACATGAATACCACTTCCATCCAGAAGGTAGAAAACAATCGTTTCGCCAGAGCCGATTTAGAGGGCAAGCTGCTGATGGTGGACGATGATCTTGACATGAACGCCTTAACCAAAACCAACTATGTAAAATCCATTGTGACAGCAGAACTGCGAATGGATTTGGAACGGAAGAAAGAACAGAGCTATCAGGGGCAGCTGTATGTGCGTTTTCTCTGCTTCGGCAACGGGGCATTAACTGCGCTTCACGACCGCAGCGACGGTTTCTTTCGCCGACAGATCATTCTGACCACTAAAGACAAGCCTGCGGATCGGTTCGATGACCCGTTTCTTGCTGAGAAACTGATTGCCGAAAAAGAGGGAATCTTCCTCTGGATGCTGGAGGGACTGCGGCGGCTGATCGCCAATCACTATCACTTTACCATCAGCCAGAGAGCCAAGGACAATATCTCTTCCGCTGTTCGGGATGCCAATAACATTCTGGACTTTCTCGATTCTGAGGGTTATGTGGCATTCAAGGCCGATTATGAAGCCAGCACCAAAAATCTGTATGCAGCGTATAAGCGGTGGTGTGAGGACAACGCAGAAAACCCACTATCCCCAAAGAGCTTCGCAAACCAGCTTAGCCAAAATGCTGAACGCTACCATTTGGAGCCGGTCAATAACCTGCACATCGGCGGTGGAAAACGGTGTCGGGGATACATGGGCATTTATGTCCTGCTCTCGCCTATGGAGTTGTAATGAAACTTCAAAACCTTCTGTTCGTGCGTTCATGCGTTCCTGACCGGGTACAGCCTGTGGAACGAAGGAACGCACGAACGTAAAAAATCGAAGTTCATTTTTTATTGTTCGGCTCAGAGGGCGCTCTAAAATCCGCACTTCCCGATCAATGGTTGTGCAAACAGTGAAAAACACTACTGTAAACAGAATGCAAATCATCATTCGGTGATTTGCGAAACAGTGACGCTGGTATGCGGTAAGGTGACTATTTTCACAGTTTCGCTTGCAAGCCCACCTAATGGCAAAGTCGATGGGGTGCTGTTGCGGACAGTTCTTCATGGGTGCAGTTCTGAACGATTTTTGAGAAGTAATTAAGATTAACTGTACCGTGCAGCGTGTATGCTCCACGGTAAAATCATTTCATGAAAGAATGAGGTATTTTCTATGAAATCCAATTTGAGAAATGAAATCAAGTCGTACATTGTGCGTTCCGACTACACGATGCAGGAAGTCGTTGACCGGCTTTCTGAGGATTACGGTTGGAGCGACAGCGTTTCAAACCTGTCCAATAAGCTCCAGCGGGAGTCTCTGCGGTATGTAGAGGCGGTACAGCTTGCCGATGCCCTTGGCTATGACCTCGTATGGCAGAAACGGAGGGACAAATGATGCCCGCCGTTCTTACCCGCCGTATCTCCCGTCTCCATTGACAAATCCGCAGATTTGGAGATGGATGGCAGAGTGGATTTGCAAAATCTGCTCTACCTGTGGGCGGCAGAATTGAAGCAATCAAGATTGCGAAGAGGCTGTCGGTCACACCGCCTTTTGAGGATTTGGGTGCCACACACAAGCCTCTAAAGGCGGCAAGGCATCCGCAGATGCCGCATTCCCCCTCGGAGAGCCCACGGCACTTTGCAGCCCTCTGGGATGAAAGTGTCATAGTGGGTTATTACACTTCCCGCAGGAAGTGCATCCCCGTCCCTCAGCCGTCTGCCGCACAACAGAAAGGAGCTGATTTTTATGGCCAGAAATGACGGAATCGACCGCACCTTTGCCCGTAACCAGGACTTGCCCACCCTTGATGATGTGGCAAAGGTGCAGGAACACAATGAACGAGAAAAGGACAGCTACTCCAACCAGGATATTGATACCACCCAGACCTACCGGAATATCCACTTCAAAGCACCCACCGACAGCTATGCCGCCATGTTCGATCAGTTGATTGCCGATGGCGTTATCTCTACCCGTGGTCTGAAAGCCGATGCGGTGAAATACGGGGAACTGATTTTTGATGTGAACTCTGCCTACTTCCACAACCACGGTGGCTACGAATATGCCAAGCAATTCTACACCGATGCATACAAAGCTGCCGTAGAGATCGTGGGCGGTGAGCAGTATATCCTCTCTGCCGTCATGCACGCCGATGAACGCAACCGGGCTATGTCGGAAGCTCTGGGGCAGGATGTGTACCACTACCACCTTCATGTGGTCTATGTCCCGGTGGTGGAAAAACAGATTCTTTGGTCGAAGCGGTGCAAGGATAAGTCCCTTGTAGGTACAGTCAAGGAGACCATTATGCAGGTCAGCCGCAGTAAAAAGTGGGAATCCAAGGTAGCTCTGGATGAGCAGGGCAATCCGCTTTTGACCTCCAAGGGCAAGAAAGTCCTGCGGACATCATACAGTGTCCTGCAAGACGATTTCTTCAACTATATGAAAGCTGCCGGATATACGGATGTGGAGCGTGGAGAGCGTGGCAGCACCGAGGAACATCTGACGGTGACCCAGTTCAAGGTAGCACAGGAACAGCAGCGGCTGGAAGATGTGACCGCTCAAATCGCTCAGACAGAGCAGGCGCTGGACACCGCACAGGCTGCTGTTGAGAAAAAACAAAAAGAGCTGCAATCCCTGCAAAGGCAGACCAAAGAACAGCGTACTGCCGCCCTGACCGTACAGGAAATCCGCTCCATGGGGAAAAAGACGATCACCGGCAATATCACTTTGACCCCATCCGAGTGCAGCACACTCAAAGATTATGCGGTCAATGGGATTCTTGCCAAGGCAGAAAACAGCCGTTTGGAGGAAAAGCTACAACAAGCGCAAAAGAGCGCCACTGTCTGGAAACAGCGATACGAGTCGCTGAAAGAACAGGCACGGCCTTATCTGGAAGCTGTCAAGCTCGCACCCGAAAAGGTGCGGGCTTTTCTTGACGCCATTTTGACACGAACCCAGCAAACCTGTCTCTTATACACATCTGACGCTGCCGACGAA
>OWJD01000508.1_pt1 | contig 12568 bp, 12 predicted proteins | sample 1732601 | NCBI WGS metagenome assembly OWJD01 (sample SAMN05065733, study PRJEB22554) | human gut metagenome | biome: ENVO:2100002; feature: ENVO:00000062; material: ENVO:00002003 | host: Homo sapiens | place: USA
AAGAAATACGGTCTCAAAGCAGCTCGTCGCGCTCCGCAGTTCAGCAAGCGATAATCGACTGCTCAGACTATATCAAAATGGTTCAAAAAGCCCGGAAAATCAAGGTTTTCCGGGCTTTTGCTATATCTAAACGGGCTGATATGGTTTGACCAAATTTGGCAAAACGAGAGCCGATTTCACCCAATTTTTAGTGGTTAAATATAGGACAACCGGCAAAAATGGGGTCAAAAAACGGCCTTAGTGGTTAAAAAATAGGACAACCAGAGAGCAATTTCGGGGGTATTTTTGAGGGTGATTTGGCACTCTCAGACACCGGATTTTTCGCTGGAGGGTTTGGCATAATCTGACCAAATCTGAACAATTAAATACGATTCTAATGCAGGCACTCAGTAACAAATAACTGGGTGCTTTTTTTGTTTCAGAGATTCCGGCATTAGAAAGGGCCGTCACTTTATGATTTTGAAGTGGCGGCTTTTTCTATTTCCAGAAACAACAGCAACAATCAGAAATGAGGTGAAGTCATGAACACACAAATCATCGCCATCGCCAACCAGAAAGGCGGCGTTGGCAAAACAACAACCTGTGCGAACTTGGGAATAGGTCTGGCACAGGCCGGAAAGAAAGTGCTTCTGATCGACGGGGACCCACAAGGAAGCCTGACAATCAGCTTGGGAAATCCGCAACCGGACAAGCTGCCATTTACACTGTCGGATGCAATGGGCAAAATTCTGATGGATCATCCTATACGCCCCGGAGAAGGTATTCTGCATCATGCAGAAGGCGTTGACCTGATGCCTGCGGATATTCAGCTTTCCGGTATGGAGGTTTCTCTGGTAAACGCCATGAGCCGTGAAACAATTTTACGGCAATACCTGGACACACTGAAGGGACAATATTCCCATATCCTGATTGACTGTCAGCCCTCGTTGGGGATGCTTACGGTCAATGCGCTGGCGGCTGCGAACAGGATCATAATTCCCGTTCAGGCAGAGTATCTGCCCGCCAAAGGGTTGGAACAGCTTCTATCTACGGTCAGTAAGGTGAAACGGCAGATCAATCCAAAGCTCCAGATTGACGGTATCCTGCTGACGATGGTGGATAACCGCACCAACTTTGCCAAAGAGATTGCTGCTTTGCTGCGGGACACCTATGGAAGTAAAATCAAAGTCTTTGGAACGGAAATCCCCCATTCTGTCCGGGCAAAGGAAATTAGTGCAGAGGGAAAAAGTATTTTCGCCCATGACCCTGGCGGCAAGGTGGCAGAGGGGTATCGAAATCTGACGAAGGAGGTGTTGAAACTTGAAAAGCAGCGCGAAAAAAATAGAGCTGGCCTCGGTAGATGATCTGTTCTCCACCGAAGAAGGCCGTCAGGATGCAAAGCTGGAAAAGATTCAGGAGATTCCGCTGTCTGAACTGCATCCCTTTAAGAACCACCCATTCAAAGTCAAGGATGACGAAGCAATGATGGAAACCGCAGACAGTATCAAGCAGTATGGTGTGCTGGTTCCTGCGATTGCCCGTCCTGACCCGGAGGGCGGTTATGAACTGGTGGCCGGACACAGACGGCACAGGGCAAGTGAACTGGCAGAAAAAGAGACCATGCCGGTAATTGTCCGTGATCTGGATGATGATGCAGCCACAATTATTATGGTTGACAGCAACCTGCAACGAGAAAGCCTGCTTCCAAGTGAGAGGGCCTTTGCCTATAAAATGAAGTTGGAGGCTATAAAACATCAGGGAGAACGCTCAGATTTAACTTCTCGCCAAGTTGGCGAGAAGTCGCAGACATCAATTCAGCTGGTTGCAAATCAAGCAGGAGAAAGTCAAAGGCAGGTTCAGAGATTTATTCGCTTGACTGAGCTGATTCCCGAACTGCTGGACATGGTGGATGAAAAGAAAATTGCCTTAAATCCTGCTTATGAGCTGTCCTTCCTCAAAAAAGAGGAACAGAGAGATTTGCTGGATGCAATGGATAGCGAACAGGCTACCCCTTCTCTTTCTCAAGCCCAGCGGCTCAAAAAATACAGTCAGGAGGGGCATCTGACCCTCGATATGATGCGTGTCATCATGGGTGAGGAAAAGAAAAGCGATCTGGACCGAGTGACATTTACCTCTGACACCTTGCGGAAGTATTTTCCTAAAAGCTATACGCCCCAGCGGATGCAGGAAACCATCATCAAGCTGCTGGAGGCATGGCAGAAAAAGCGTCAGAGAGACCAGGAACGATGAAAGGAGCCGTCTATGAGGGATATTTCAGCCCGTGAGCTGAAAGGACATAAAATTCTCGCCGTAGAGAGGTTTTGGGATAACACCCGCTGGATGATTGAGTTTTCCGTCCTGCGTCCCAGCACAGCTTACGGCAGCCCCGGAGAGGAAATGCGGCTGTTTTTGACCGAGGACGGGTATCAGGCCGCCCTGCAAAGCCAGCAGTGCCGGGAGATCAAGATCAAGCGTTATGCTCGTGTGATTGAGGGACATATCCTCGATTTCAAACCGGGAAAACGCCGCCGCTCATAAACCCATACAACGAAAGGAAAGGAATGACTATGTGTACGGTAAAGGAAATTCAAGAAGCAATCCGGGAAGATTGCAAATCTCAGTATGACATGGAATCAACGGATATTGACCGAGTGATGCAAACACTTCCTTTTGCCCAGGAGGAGCCATTTACAGAGGCGCGTCCTCGAAAGCCGCTGTTTTGGTTCTATGCAAGAAAATTTGAAAAGTGTTGAACACCGCAATTCTTTGGAATGAGGATTGCGGTTTTTTTGTACCCAAAATTCGGAAGGAGTGAGGTCGATGGCCGTTTTTCGCATTGAACGGACCCGTGATTATACTGTGATGAGCAATCATCATTTACGAAATGCAAACCTGTCGTTAAAAGCCAAGGGGCTGCTTTCCATGATGCTGTCTTTGCCAGAGGACTGGAATTACACCACCCGTGGTCTTGCAAAGATCTGTAAGGAGGGCGTGGATGCCATAGGCGCTGCGTTGCGGGAATTGGAGGCCGCCGGTTATATTGTACGGCACAAGTTGCGTGACCGGCAGGGACGCATCAGCGATACAGAGTATGTCATATACGAGCAGCCACAGCTTAGAAAACCGGATACGGATTCACCAGATACGGAAAACCCGTATATGGATAAACCGGATACGGAAAAGCCCGCAGAATTAAATATAGAGAAATCTAATACTCAAAAACAAAATATTTATGGATCAAGTACCGATTCCATTCCCTTCCGGGATTGCGCGGCAGATTGTCTGCCGGAACGGAAAGGAAGGGATGCGATGTCACTCACAGAGATAGAGAGTTATCGGGAATTGATTCAGGAGAATATCGGGTATGAATACCTGTGTCAGCAGTATGAAACTTATCGGGAGGATTTGGATGAGATTGTGGAGCTAATCGTGGAAACGGTCTGTGCAAAGCGAAAGACCACCCGTATTGCAGGAAGTGATTTTCCGCATGAAATCGTTCGTTCCAGGTTCTTGAAGCTGGATAACTCGCACATTGAGTTTGTCATGGACTGTTTACAGAAGAACACCACGGAAATTCGCAACATGAAGCAGTATCTTCTGACCGTTCTGTTCAATGCACCGACCACGATAAGCAATCATTACACCTCACAAGTAAATCACGATCTGTATGGCGGCTGGTAAATGGTCGCTTTTTTATTGCCCGGAACTGCCGGGAGAAAGGAGCAAGCATGATGTCTGAGGGAAAGACCATAGGGCAGCTGATGGAAGAAATGCGGGCAAAGGCAGGAGCGCAGAATTATCACGGTCATGGATATATGGATCTCCAGCGTTTTGCGGATGACACCCGGCACATGATTATTTTTGATGTGCTGACGAACGATTCCCCTGTTGGCTGGAAAGGCGAACGAACCCGCCTGTTCCTGTCGGATACCGGTTATGAAAAAGCACTGGATAGTCAGGAAAAGGGGCAGATTAAGATTTTGAGCCACGCAAAGGTACGTCAGGGCAATCTGCACTATGACCGTTCTGACCAGTTACGCTAAGGAGGGTGGTATGAAGCGTTATCTTCTGCGGCGGCTGGTGGTTCCGCCTTAGCAAAAAAAAGAGATTCCCTGCAAACTTCGTGGAAAGGAGGCGAGAAAATGCAGGAAGAAGTGGAAAACAGAACTTTGACGCTGGTTGTCAGTGGAACAAAGTTTACCGGCAGAATGTTTAAGGCTGCCATAAGCAAGTACATGGCACATCGAAAGGAAAAGAAGCTGGAAAAACAGAGAAGCCGTGATGCGCCGGTTGTTCCGCATGGAAAACAGACTGTGAAGCAGCTTGTCGGGCAGAATCAGGGAATATCCAACATTGAGATCACAGACCCCTCTATCAAGGAGTTTGAGAAAATCGCCCGGAAATATGGTGTGGATTATGCGGTGAAAAAGGACCGCAGCAGTTCTCCGCCAAAGTACCTGATTTTTTTCAAAGGCCGTGATGCAGATGCTCTGACAGCAGCTTTTACAGAGTACACCAACAAAAAGGTCAAAAAGGCAACGAAAACAGAGCGCCCGTCCGTACTGGCAAAACTTAACCAGTTCAAAGAGATGGTTAAAAATGCTGTGGTGGATCGCACCAAGCGAAAGGAGCTGGAACGATGAAAAAGACATTGGACATCAAAAAGCTCGTTTTGCTGAATATGCCGTATATCCTGCTGGGGCTGTTTGCTACCAATTTTGGAGAGGCATGGCGAATGGCACAAGGGGCGGATGCTTCAGAAAAGTTTCTTTCGCTGGTTGCGGTTCTGCCTGGGGCGCTGCAAAGTTTCTGGCCAAGCCTGCATCCGTTGGACTTGTTGGTAGGGCTGTGTTGTGGAGGCTGTCTGAGGCTGGCGGTTTATCTTAAAAGCAAGAACGCTAAGAAATATAGACATGGATTGGAATATGGTTCGGCCCGCTGGGGAACCCGTGAGGATATTGCACCTTACGTTGATCCTGTATTTCAGAACAATGTGATTCTGACGAAAACGGAGAGCCTGACCATGAACAGCCGCCCCAAGGACCCCAAGACTGCCAGAAACAAAAATGTACTGGTGATTGGCGGCTCCGGTTCCGGTAAGACCCGATTCTGGCTGAAACCCAACCTGATGCAGATGCACAGCTCTTATGTTGTGACGGACCCGAAGGGAACAATTCTGGTGGAGTGCGGAAAAATGCTCCAAAGGGGTGCGCCCAAGCTGGGGAAGGACGGAAAGCCCATGAAGGATAAGCATGGCAAGGTCATTTATGAGTCTTACCGAATCAAGGTTCTAAATACCATCAACTTCAAGAAGTCCATGCACTATAACCCTTTCGCCTACGCGCGACACGAGGTCGCGTAATTAAACTGTTCGGCGCTGACCGAACCTGTTATTCCATTAGCAGTAGCCTATCGTCACCGAAGCGGCTGGCAACGGTCGTGAGGCAGCATGACGAGAAAAGGTAGCCCTCCCGAAAGGGTCAAGCCGAAACCGCGAGGCAGAGGCAAAAAGCTGGAAGCAACGTCCGGCTGGGGAGCTTGGCTTGTGTAGTATGGTGAATGTAAGTAAATCGCTGTTAAACGTCGTTAGTGGGAACCAGGCTAAAGTTGCTGATAAGCCTGAACCAAAAGGTATGCAGTCGGATGTTCTCCTGTAAGCTGGGAACACATGGACAAACAAGACTGCCGGCGGATAGGTGGCACCTAACCTACACGGTTGATTACGTGAAACGTGTTAAGCCCGCGCTCTCTCCGTATATTCGGAAAGCTGACCGCAAGGAAAGCCGATAGAAACGCGGGTAAGGAACGCTGGAAAAAGCGAATGCCGACCTTGTAATGAGGACGGATAGGGATTGAAACAGTATCCTACGCGAAAGCGGGCTGACTTCCAGCAGGTCTATCTTTACGAGAGAATTTACAGAACTTTTGAAAGGAGGAATCGCAAATGAACAGGAAACTGTGTGCGCCTGCTAACAGGGCACAAAGCTGGGAATCCATAGATTGGAAGAAAGCGGAGGCCTATGTTAAAAAGCTGCAAATGCGTATCGTAAAGGCTCAAAAAGACGGTCATTACAACAAGGTGAAAACCCTGCAATGGCTGTTGACGCACTCTTTCTATGCCAAGGCATTGGCCGTAAAGCGTGTGACAAGTAATAAAGGTAAAAATACTGCTGGTGTGGACCATGAATTATGGAAAACGCCAAAGGGCAAATTCGAGGCGATTGAGAAACTCAAACGCCGGGGCTATAAGCCCCAACCTCTCAGACGGGTGTACATCCCGAAGAAAAACGAAAAATTACGCCCGCTGAGTATTCCAACGATGACAGACCGCGCCATGCAGACACTATATAAGTTTGCACTGGAACCATTGGCAGAAACTCTGGCAGACCCGAACTCTTACGGTTTTAGAATTGGAAGAAGCACACACGACGCTATCGGGCAATGCTTTAACGATCTGTGCAGAGCCGGTTCCCCTCAATGGATTTTGGAGGGAGATATAAAAGGGTGCTTTGACCATATCAGCCATAGCTGGTTAATGGAAAATATCCCAATGGACAAGGAAATGCTCGAAAAGTGGCTGAAATGTGGCTTTGTGGAGACCAAAAGGCTCTTTCCAACAGAGGAAGGAACCCCACAGGGCGGCACAATATCGCCAGTCTTGATGAACATGACCTTAGACGGTCTGGAGCGGATTCTAAAAGAAAGATTCCCTATGAGACGGACAGTGGCAGGTAAAACTGTTTACGACCAGATTAACTTCGTGCGATATGCCGACGACTTTATCGTTACCGGGAAAAGCCCGGAAACCTTGCGCAACGAAGTCATGCCGCTCATCAAGGACTTTCTGGCGGAGCGCGGTCTGCAACTCTCAGAGGAAAAAACGGTAATCACGCATATCAGCGATGGTTTTGATTTTCTTGGGCAGAACATTCGAAAATACAATGGGAAACTGCTCATTAAGCCGTCAAAGAATGCGATAAAATCCTTCCTCAAAAAAGTGCGAACTATCGTTAGGGAGAATAAAACAGCCACACAGGACTTGCTCATTCGCAAATTAAATCCTGTCATTCGTGGTTGGGTCAACTACCACCGCTACGTTGTTTCTGCGGACATTTTTGGATTGGTTGACCACAGGATTTTCGAATGCCTATGGAGGTGGGCTTGCCGCAGACACAAGCGCAAAGGTAGGAAATGGATTGCCAATAAATACTGGCACCATATTGATAACCGGACGTGGACGTTTGCAACAGAGCCTGCTTTCCGCGGTAAAGATTTCGATGAAAAATACCTCAAGCTGGAATACGCGGCAAACACCAAAATCATCCGATTCAGGAAAATCGCCGCTGAAGCCAACCCATTTGATGAAAAATGGGCGGGATATTATGAGGAACGTGACGGAGAAAGAATGCTGAACAGTACTAAAGGGCGGGAAAAACTCGTTAAAATCTGGAACAACCAGGAACGGTGCTGCCCTGTATGCGGAGAAAGAATTACATCCGAAACAGGGTTCAAGACGCATTTTATCACCGAAGACAACAGGAAATGGCCCGCTATTATGGTACATCCCTGGTGTCATCGAAATCTGCATGAGCCAAACTACTTGATTTGAGCCGGGTTTCGTTTTACACGAGACCTTACGATAGGCTTGAGCCGTATGACGGGAAACTGTCACGTACGGTTCTTAGGGGAGGGGCTGGCAGCAATGCCAGTCTCTTACCCGACATCCATAGCGAAAAGGACATCTTGAAGCTGGTAACAACGCTCATCGCCAACACTAAAGGCGAAGGCAAGGCCGGAGACGATTTCTGGGTAAGTGCGACACGTTCACAGGCGGTAAAAAGTCTGTGCACAGTGTTGGTTTATTAAATAATAACCAGTCTGTGAACTGGTAATCCGATAGATGGAATGATGGTGTAACGCCCTGAAACGTCTATCCTTGACGGACTTGCGTCAGCTGTAATGGCTGGGGTGAGAAGCTCCGTGACAACGACCGAGAGTAGTCGTAGGAATCTGCCAAAAGATTCTCGAAAATGCCCCAGAGGTGGGGTGCGCTACCTATAGGTCAAGGATCTATAAAATATCTATGGTTAGAATGTTTACTTTGGCGAGTAAACTGACGAAAACTGCGAATGTACGGTTCTAAAAGAAGACCATATAGAAATGTATGGGTGCGTTAAAGCGCAGTCAGTGTGGTTAAGTAGAAATTTGCCCTACGAACAACCATGTTGTGTTACAGGCACATCCGAGCTGACAGGACTATAGCAGAGACCTAACGGTATATGTACAGATAGGATTATCGGAACGTGGAAAGGTATCAGATTCCATTATGGGATAGCCTGACGAAGAAAATAAGCAGGCGAACTGGTGCTGAAAAGCCGTGATCGAACCTATGATGAGTTCTGCGAAAAAGAAGTACTCGGAGGAATGGTCACAAGTCGGTTGAAATAAACAGGCATTATTCAGTCCTATGATAAGGATTACGAGTAAGACCAAAAGGGTCACTTTCGATGGGAGGTGATGCCTTATGCCAAAGAAAAGTAAAACATTATGTGTAGATGACCTGCGTCACGCAGAGTATTACGGAATGCAAAGTACTTTTGATGAACTATATCAAAAAAGTCAGAACGGTGAAGTATTCGAGAATCTTATGGATTTAATACTGAGCAGGGATAACATTTTACTTGCGTACCGAAATATTAAAGCAAATAAAGGCAGCTACACGGCAGGCACAGACAAAAAGAACATCACAGACATTGGGAGTCTAAATCCTGATGATGTGATAAAAAGAGTGAGATTTATTGTCACGGGAAGCAAGCACGGCTACAGACCTAAGCCTGTTAGACGGAAAGATATCCCGAAACCAAATGGAAAAACACGTCCGCTGGGAATCCCATGTATATGGGATAGGTTGATACAGCAATGTATCAAGCAGATCATGGAACCAATCTGCGAAGCAAAGTTCAGCAATAACAGTTATGGATTCCGTCCGAACAGATCTGTTGAACATGCCATTAACAGAACCTACACCATGCTTCAAATGATGAACCTGCATTATGTAATCGAGTTTGATATTAAAGGATTTTTCGATAACGTAAATCATAGCAAGTTAATCAGACAGATATGGTCGTTGGGTATCCATGATAAAACTTTGATTTTTATTATCAAGCGGATACTGACAGCTCCAATTAAACTGCCCGACAATACAACAGTATTGCCTGACAAGGGTACACCACAAGGAGGAATCATTTCACCATTACTGGCAAACATCGTTCTGAATGAATTGGATTGGTGGGTAGCTAGTCAATGGGAGGAAAATCCGATTGCTACAAGCAGAGGGCGAGAAAGAATAATCGGAAAGACTAAGGTTTTTGATAAAAGCCATGGTTATAGGATTATGAAAAACACAGAAATGAAAGAAATGCATATCATTCGGTATGCGGATGATTTCCGGATTTTCTGTAGAACGAAAGAGGATGCAGTCAGGACAAAAGAAGCGGTTGCGGCGTGGATTGAAGAGAGGTTGAAATTAGAGGTGTCCCCGGAGAAAACAAGGATCGTGAACACCAGAAAACGGTGGTCAGAATTTCTTGGATTCAAAATAAGGGTAAGGCTGAAGCATCATAAATATGTGGTGCAGTCGGCAATCTGTGACAAAAAGGTTGAAATTGAAAAAGCAAAGCTAGTGGAGCAAGCGAAAAATATTGCAAAACCCAGAGAGAAAAAAAGCTGTTTATCAGAAATCCAGCTATATAACTCTATGGTGTTAGGCATACAGAATTATTATCAGCTTGCCACCTGCATCAGTATTGATTGCAGAGAATTCCATAGGCGAGTAATGACAGTTTTGACAAACAGGTTAAATACGGAAACAGGAAGTATGCTAAAACGTGAAGGTGGAACTATCACCCAAGCAGAAAAGGAAAGATTCGGACAGTCAAAAATGATTCGATATGTTTCGGGAATTGACCAGATGATCTATCCGATTGCATTCATCAAAAACAAAGTACCAATGGCGAAGCGGTCAATCGTTTGTAGTTATACAAAAGAAGGTCGTTCTGCAATCCATACAGAACTTAATCTTAATCAATATGTTCTGAAAGGACTGAGAGAAGATATATCGGTTGGTCACAGCACAGAATACCATGACAGTAAAATATCTTTATTTTCTGCTCAAAAGGGAAAATGTGCAGTCAGTGGAGAAAAATTCGTAAATGCGGAACATGTAGCTGTATGGCTCAAAGTACCAGGACCACTTGGTGGATTTGAAAGATACAAAAACATGGTTCTGATTCACAAGAAATACCTGGTTCTGTTACAAGAACTGCCCCAAACGGCAATGAAAGACCTGATAAAAACACTCAATGTCACGAAAAAGATGCTCACGAAAATCAATAGTCTGCGAGAGCAGGCGAACCTGTCAGTAATAATATAAAACTTAAATTTGGTGACTGATTAAATGACCTGCGAAAGCAATCGATGGAGCGCCGGATGCGGTGAAAGTCGCATGTCCGGTGTGAAGTGGGGGAAAAGGTGGAGATAATATCAAAACCTTACCTATCACTATAAGCAGAAACCTTGTTGTACTGCGCGCTTATTGGCTATATCCATTATGAGGCTCCGGTGGAGGAGCAGAACTTCTCCACCCTCATTGAGTTCATCAACGCCATGGAAGTCCGGGAGGATGACGAGGAGTTCAAAAATCCCGTAGACCTGATGTTTGATGCACTGGAAGCCGAGAAGCCAAATCACTTTGCGGTGCGCCAGTATAAGAAATATAAACTGGCAGCCGGCAAAACCGCTAAGTCGATTTTGATTTCCTGCGGTGCGCGTCTTGCCGTATTTGATATTGCGGAGCTGCGCGAGGTTACATCCTACGATGAGTTGGAACTGGATACGCTGGGAGACAGAAAAACGGCTCTGTTCCTCATTATGAGTGATACGGATGACAGTTTTAACTTTCTCATTTCCATGTGCTACACCCAGTTATTCAACCTGCTTTGTGAAAAGGCCGATGATGTGTATGGCGGCAGGCTTCCGGTTCATGTGCGCTGTTTGATTGATGAGTGTGCTAACATCGGGCAGATTCCGAAGCTGGAAAAGCTGGTGGCCACCATCCGAAGCCGTGAAATCTCTGCCTGTCTGGTGTTGCAGGCACAGAGCCAGCTCAAGGCAATTTACAAAGATAATGCCGATACCATCATCGGCAATATGGATACTTCCATCTTCCTGGGTGGCAAAGAGCCAACAACGCTGAAAGAGCTGGCGGCTGTTCTGGGAAAGGAGACCATAGACACTTACAACACCGGAGAGAGCCGGGGACGGGAGACCTCCCACTCGCTCAACTATCAGAAATTGGGAAAAGAGCTGATGAGCCAGGACGAGCTGGCAGTTATGGATGGCGGCAAGTGCATCTTGCAGTTGCGCGGTGTGCGTCCGTTTCTTTCAGACAAGTATGACATTACCAGACACCCTAATTTCAAATACACAGCTGATGCAGACAAGCGAAATACCTTTGATATTGAAGCATTTTTGTCTGCCAGACTAAAACTCAAGCCTGATGAGGTCTGCGATGTATATGAAGTAGACACAAAGGGCGCTTAATTTGTTCCGCTTTAGAAGGGAGTGATCTTATCTATTTGCCGCACCTGCCCTCTATGGGCCATTGGCGTACAAAGCGGACAATCGCAAGAAAAATAATGAAAAAGGAGGACAGCCGGAATCATGCTCCCGGAAACCGGGCGGCAGATTGTTCCGGCTTTTGTATGCCTATGAAACATGACAAACCTATTTTTTAATCAGATTCCGGCTAACAAACTATATGGCATTTTTTGAACAGGCAATTACCGTTCTTCAGACTCTCGTTATCGCTCTGGGCGCTGGTCTTGGTATCTGGGGTGTCATCAACCTGTTGGAAGGTTACGGCAACGACAACCCTGGCGCCAAATCTCAGGGCATGAAGCAGCTTATGGCCGGTGCTGGTGTAGCCGTTGTTGGTATGGTTCTTGTACCTCTGCTCTCCGGGCTGTTCTCTGTCTAAGCGTTCCTGCATGAAATCCTTGCCGCTCCCGCAGTTCTGCGGGGGCGGCGGAAAGGAGGTTGACACCGTATGGATTTCTTACTTGAAGCCCTGACAAATTGGCTGAAAGAAATGCTGGTGGGCGGTATTATGAGCAACCTTTCGGGGATGTTTGACAGCGTAAACCAACAGGTCGCGGATATATCCGTACAGGTAGGACAGACCCCACAGGGATGGAATGGCAGTATTTTCAATATGATTGAGAATCTGTCAAACTCCATCATGGTGCCGATTGCAGGTGTGATCCTGGCTATCGTGATGACCGTAGACCTGATCCAGATGATTGCAGACAAGAACAACCTGCATGATGTGGATACCTGGATGATTTTCAAGTGGGTATTCAAATCAGCTGCCGCCATCCTCATTGTCACAAACACATGGAATATCGTGATGGGCGTCTTTGATATGGCGCAGAGCGTGGTGGCGCAGGCGGCAGGGATTATCAATTCGGATGCGTCCATTGACATTTCCTCAGTTATGACCGATCTGGAACCGAGGCTGATGGAAATGGAT
>OWJD01000509.1_pt1 | contig 12543 bp, 9 predicted proteins | sample 1732601 | NCBI WGS metagenome assembly OWJD01 (sample SAMN05065733, study PRJEB22554) | human gut metagenome | biome: ENVO:2100002; feature: ENVO:00000062; material: ENVO:00002003 | host: Homo sapiens | place: USA
ATTAGATTCTGATTCATTAGCTGCTTTAGGCTTCACTCTAATAGTAGCAGGACCAGTCCCTGATAAAGAAGATATTTCGAAATCCGACATATTATTTTACTTTCCTTAATTCATTTCTAACCGCATTACGTATCTCCTTTTGTAAAGCTGCTTTTCCACCAGCAGCTTTATAAGCAGGACCCCATAGAGGACGAGGTGGTAAATTACCATCCCTGCTACCATATTCTAACATGATAGCTATCTGGTTCAAGGTTTTTCTAGAAGTCTTACCAGTATAAGTAATCTTCTTGATTCCAATTGGTAATCCAACAAAAGTCCGTTTTTTACCCTTTACTAAAGTAACTGATCTAGCATACTGACCAGTAAGGTGTAACATAGTGTGATCCCCATATTTTTTAATGGTTCCTGGAGCATGGGGTGGCCATGATACTCCTGAACCTCTTGGTGGAACACCCGTATTCAAACTTCGTCTTACTATACGAAGAAGTTGATTACCAAACTTTTCTGTACCCTTCGCATAACCTTTGGTTAAGATACTTGGAGTTTTGGCAATCAACCTTTCTGCACGAGCTTGTTCTCGTTTGTCTACGTATATTTCCAGAGAGCCAACTGGAGTCGATAGTGTAATATTAACCGACTTACTTGGCATAATTCTTATTTATTATTTGGGTTTATCTAATCCCAACTCCTGAGCAATCCTTTGTAAAAGAGTTTCTTGCGTGGTTATCCGTTGATCGATATATTGCCGAAATTCATCAAACTCCGGAGCAGGTCTACTTGGAGCAGATTGGGATTGATTAATTGAATTGAGAATATTATCACATTCAGAAACAACTGCCTCAAACTTTGGTCGATTGTTAAGTATATTTAAGGCATTTTGTTTTTGTATAGTAACCTCATTAATTATATTCACTATATCGGTAGTATAATATACCCCATTATAAATACCCTCATCAGATTGTGAAGGTAGGTATATTGTAAGCTGTGATACAGAATCTTGGATCACTAATTCGATACTGTTAACAAAGCCATCTTTAGTACCGGATGCCATGGGTTTACTCTCGCCTACCTTCACAATCTTTGCGGTATCGAAAATGGGATAACCAGACCTCCTGTCTTTCTCTAAGGTAAAGATTACTTCACCCTTTTGTAACTTTTGGAAAATCAATGTTCTTTCGTCCATAATCATTTTCTATTTATTAAATTTAAACCAAATGAAACTGCACCCGGATTCTTTTGCATGAAGTCTACCAGGTTTAAGAATTGATAGTATCCAAATTGATTAATGAGTACCTGAGCTTTGTTTGCTACTTCTTGTGCAATCTCTATAGTGGGAGCCGGTAGAGCTAACTGTATCTTAAATTCGGTGAGTTGTTCTTTTTCCATAATTCCTTAGTTCAAGTGGTTAAAACGAAAAAAGGAGTACACCCCTGATAGATGTACTCCTTTCTAATCATCCGGGTATGACAATTGGTTATGCCGTTGTAGTACCTCCAGTAGTCTTCAGAGCTGCAACCACTTGGTTGATAATGTTCTGGTCTCTCTGGGCATCTACCACTCGGTTCAAACGGGCAATCTCCTGGTCCTTTGCAGTGTTCTCAATGAGACATTTGATTTCCTGTTGTCCATTCTTGATGTCACAGCAGCAACGTTCCAGCTGAAGAGCCAAGTCTGATTTTACTTCTTTAATCAAGCCTTTAGTTTCGCAGCAGCAATTCTGTTGATAATGCTCCATATTGCAGAGGCGGTCCATAACACGATTGAATCCTGCTCCCATCTGGTCACGGGAATCACGGATATCCGAATTCGTTTTGTAGCCCAAATCGCAGAGACCTCTTTCTGTTGCGAAACGGTTGTTAAGAATTTCTTTACCAACACCAGCAACATCTTTTGCTACTCCACCGATTTCTTGGGTTACCCCACGGGCAGCATCAGAGATATCCTTGTAGATACCTGCTTTTGCTTCCTGAACAGTAGATTCTACTTTCTGGATGTCAGCCTTGGTGTCATTGATTTTTGTCCCATACAGAAACTGCAGCAGCACCAAAACCACCACCTACCAATGCACCACCCACGGCTCCCCAACCGGAGCCCCAGCCAGAATTACGATTACCACAGCAACAATCATCGTTACAGCCTCTGTCCGCGATTACAACGCCATCGCCGGCACCTTTTACTTCTACTCCCATAATTGTAAGGTTTTAAAGATTAATACTTAGGTTAATTACACATTAAATACAGAATAGTGTTGTATTTTTATTACCCCAAATTAAATACGTATTCATAAGTAATTGTTGCAGCATTCTGAGTTATGTTGACTGTAAGCTCCCAACCGTCATCATCGTTTTCTGCTTGCCTTAATTTAATGGTACCTGACCTTGTTGATTCTACGGTATTCTCTGTTAAGATTAAGGTTAACCCATAGGTTCCATTATCACTTGATAACGTTGTAATTGCTACATTTGTAACCCAACTTGGTTTTGAGGTTACAGTTAAAGCTAATGGGTATCTTGTACTTATTTCAGAACCGTTTATTACCTTAGTCTTAAAAGAATAAGCTACATCAACTGTAGAATTATTACCTCCCAAAGCTGATAATCCGGTTCTGGAAGTAGTTCTAGAACCAGTAGGGGAAGTAAATGCCAAGTAATACTTATAAGATACTGAAGCACCACCCTGAGTAATATCTACATAATCAGAAGCCCCATCATAGTTAGCAAAGACTCTAATAGACCTACTACTTGTACTGGTATTCTCAGAAGCACTAAGTGTAGTACCTGATAGACTAAATCCTGAGGTACCATTGGTACTTAAACTTGGAGTAGCACTATCAGAGCCATCCCTTGTATTTGAACCTGAGGTATAGTTAGCATACCTGGGTCTACTTGCACTGGGGTACAAAGTTACACTACCTCCAGTATTACCGATGGTATAAGAACTTGCAGTTAAGCTTACACTCCAAGAGCCATAAGTATACCCAGTAAATTCGTTTGCTGCCTGGTATACTGGTACACTTACAGATTTGGTTTTACCATTTAGTGATAAGGTACCAGTAAGGGTTCCTACCTGGGTTCTAGATTTAACCGTAGTTCCCAAAGAACCTGCACTAACTGCAGTACCATAACTAATGCTAGCACCGCTTGTAATTGTGCCTCCTCCAGTTGTAGAACCATTCCATCCCCAAGTCTGAGAATAAGTTGGCATAGTAGAGAATGAACTTCTAGTACCTCCACTTGCAGGGATATCTGTTACTGCACCTCCACTTGCTGTAATCTCACTGTAGCTTTTATAACCTGCCGACTGAGAACAAGATACGGTTAACTTCTTCCCTGTTTCAGCTTGGGTTAAGGTTACCGTACCACTTCGTGTACTGGTAGAAGTATTATTACCCATAGTTACAGAAGTACCACTTCCAGATACACTACCAGAGTTGGCTCTAGTATAAGTTAAAGCAATTTGGTTACCATAATTATGCCCATTTCTCAATTCTTGCTTGTAAGAAGTAACGGTAAAGGTTTTAGTACCTCCTGTAGCCCCAAATGACATAGAGGTAGGTGATACACTCCAACCATAACTCCAAGATTGAGAGGCCGCTGCTTGAGTGAAGGTTAATTTAAAAGTTTTACCCGATTCATACTGTGTAACAAGAGTATTGGAATCCGACCGAGAGGTTAATCCCAAATTCTCTGAAGCAGTCCAAGGAGGTGCTGAAGGATGATTAGCTACCCATGAGGGTTTATTACTAATAACATAATTTACCGTAATTTCAGACCCATTAGCTACCCCATCCCAATATTTCTGTTTTGTAGAAATAAAACCAAACCCCTGATTAGAAGAGCTTGGGTTACCCAAAGCATCGAAGCTTACACTACTGTATCTAGTAGTAAAAGTATACTTATAGGTTACCTTATGAATATCTTCGAGTTTGACACATTCATTATTTCCATAGGAACTGGCATTGGATAGTTCCAACCCCACATAATTCTCCCCGGTTCCTGTCGAGGAGAGTGCTAACAATTCAGCCTTGGTAGGGCAGTCATTTCCTGTCTTACCAAGGCCTACTTTAGTTTTGACAGCACTCCAGGTTGCTATCTCTCCCATGATTATTTATTTTTAAGTTCTTGAATCTCAGCCTTCAAAGCCTTAATCTCATCGTAGAGAAGTTTAATACCTTCAATTGCCAAAGTTGACATCTTGTGATATTTAACTTGTTTTACGAGTACATACTCTTCCCCATTGATTTCCAAAGTTTCGAATTCCTCTGGATTAGGTACTGTAGATTTCTCTACTGGAACTTCCTCTACATATTTACCAAATCCCAATCCCTCAAGATTCTGAGCAATAGTTCCCTCGTCCTCTTTACCAAGCATTTCGAATGACTTAGTTGGTATCTGGCAAATCTGTTCCAGAGTATGATTCAAATCCTTAATATTAGATTTGAGTCGAACATCTGAAGACTCTTTGAAGAAACCGGAAGGAGCAGTAGTCTTAGCAAATACTACCTGGTCGGTAGTTGCCAAACTCAATTGAGCTCTAGTTACTACGTGAGGATTATCTTTTCTACCAGCATGGCTATTGATAGAAGTCTGAGCAGCAGTACCTGCAGCCTTAGCATCAGCAATAGCAGTAGCTTGAGCAGTAGATACGGGCTTATTAGCATCGGAAGTATTATTAACATTACCCAATCCAACCTGAGTTTTAGTAACTGCATGAGGATTAGATTTATTGGCAATGTGATTATTTACCTTAGTTTCTAATGCAGTTACATCTGAACCAGTATCAGCAATCAAATCGTCAACGTAAGTTTTCAATTCTGTACGAAGAGCATTGATAGCATTAGTTCTATTGGTAATCTCATTTGCCAACCCCTGTACCGTATTATCCAAGTTAGTCTTATCTTGGGCAGTCATTACACCTGCAGTAGTCTTAGTTGCTGCTGGTATGGTGACATTCACATCTGTACCTCTACTATATGAGCCCTCTTCGGTATTCTTTACCCATCTAAAATACTTTAATCCGAGATTATTCGTATTTTGGGTAACACTGTTTATTACCGTCATTATCTCCTGAGGTAAACTATTGATTAGTTTATCATGCTCATTATCTTTTGCAATACGAGCCTCTTGTTCATCCTCTATGGCTTTCGGTAGGGTTTGATTAAGTTTTATTACACTTTCTGCCTCCATCAAACCGGCTTCTTGAGTAGTGGCATTGGTTAGTGGAATAAGCATCCCCTTAGGCTGATCTATGTAATGACCCTGGTCATCTAAAGAAGAATAATTACACTGAATAATTATATTCCTCTTGTTTCTGTTAGCTATTGAAATATTACTGATTAAATTTCTAGGCATACTAGATACCACATCCTCAAGATGTTTACCTCTACTACCCTCGAAAGCAGTACCTGCAATTTCTCCAATAATAAGGGAAGAAGTGTTACTATCTACGAATTTAGTACCTGACCAACGGAATTGATAAGGAGGTTCCCCATTAGCAACATTAATGTATATCTTACCAGATTCTCCAGTTACCGGAGTTTGGTGAGTAGCATCAGTATACAACTGAACATTAGTAAGACCTCCAGTAGAGCTTACTTTATAAGTAGCGTATACCTCGATTACATCGTCTACATATGAAGGCAAATGGTTAGCTGGTACCAATCCATTACCATCCAATGGAGCAAACCCATCAGCTTGTCCCTTAGTTGCTACAAAGGCATCATGCTTGGCTTCTAGAGTATCAATGTTATTCTGCAGTTTATTATCAAGGGCAGTGTCTGCCGCAGTTCTATCAGCAATCTCTTTATCAATCCTTGCACCCAATGCAGTATCAGCAGAAGTACGAGCAGTTGCTTCATCGTTTACAGCTTTAGTAAACTTGGTATCTAAAGCAGTATCTGCAGCTTTTCTATCAGCTACTTCTTGAGCAAGAGCGGCTTCTGATTTACCGTCCAAAGCTTCGATAGCATCTTTACGGTCCTGAACCTCTTGAGCAATAGCATTGGGTAATGTCTCATCCAGATTAACCTTATCCTGGGCAGTCATTACACCAGCTTTCTCTTTAGTTGCCTTAGATATACTAATATTATCGGTACCTTTCAACTCGTATATACCAGTATCTGGGTTTTTAGTTGATGTCTGAGATACCAAATCTACATGATCCTGATAGGGAACTGAGTTTCTATGATAACTTACAAACTTCTCTGGAAGAGAATCAAACAGTTTCTTATCTGCTGCAGTTTGTACACCAGCTTTCTCTGCCGTGGATGATGGCAATGTGATAGGATTCTGTTCTACTGTACCATCTTCAACTACGGTCTTAGTAGCAGCAATGCCAACTGTAGTTTCATTTGGAGTTACTGCACCAAGAGCAAAGTTAGCCGTAGAGATTCTATCTAACTCAACCTTATCCTTAGCAGTCATCGTACCAGCCTTAGTAGCCGATACCTGAGGCAAATCGAAAGTTTCGGTAGTATCAGCATTCAAACCGTTATCCTTAGTTACGGTTACGGTTACTTTACTTGCATCGGAATCAGCCGATATATCTGTAAGGGCATTTTCATCCAACCCATCCAACTTAATCTTATCTGCTGCAGACATGACTCCTGCAAGAGATTGGGTTACCGGGAGAAGTTCTTTAATGGCCTCATTGGATTCTCCGTATTGGTTGTTAGAAACGTCCTTAGTAGAAGTATTTACCTTGAAAGTAAGTTTAGAGTCATCTCTACTTATTTCACTTACACCAGTAACCATGGTATTGGGTAAAGCATCAGAAGTTGCTTCTTCGGCTACCAACCTTTCTTCGTGATCATTGGTAATATTGGTAAATTTGTTATCCAAAGATGTATCTGCATCTATTCTATCTTGGATTTCTTTATCGATACGTTTACCAAGAGCGGTGTCTGCAGCAATACGAGCAGCTTCTTCTGCATCGATATTATCTTGAAGAACTTTATCAGCAGCCTTTCTCTCTTCACTCTCGGTATTAAGGTCAGAAGTATTCTGATCAATCTTTGCTTCCAACCGAATATCTTCAGCTTTACGAGCAGCAATTTCGTTATTTAACAGATCCGTAATGGCCGTATAATTACCATTGATATTATCCTGAATACCCTGGATTAATTCCAGGTTACGTTGGATATTAGCAGTATTCTGAGTTACCAGAGCATTAGTAGCATTCAGGGAAGTTAACAACTCTGTACGAGTTTCACTTACAAAAGTTCTCAGCTCATTTACCGTAGTAGTAAGAGTATTACTCAGGTTAGTGAATGATTGTTGTAAAGTATTATCTCCCTGTTCTCGTAAGTTCTTTTCGGCTTCAAGCTTATTCTCCAACTCTGTAAGCTTAGTAGTCATAGTTGCTGCAAAGTTGGGATCATCACCGAGAGCCTTAGCAATCTCTGCCAAAGTGTCCAATACTTCAGGAGCTGAACCAATAATGTTTTGGATTGCAGCCTCTACTTGTTCTGCATTCTGAAAGTCAGAATCGTTTAATAACTCCGATACCTTAGTGATGTAGTTTGCATGTTCTTTAATGCCATCAAGTTTAGCATATAGCAAATCCGTGAAGTCATTAGAAGAAAGTACTTTACCATCTACTTTATCTACCTTCTTATTATCCAGTGCTTGGTCGGCAGCAATCCTATCGGCCTTCTCTTGAGCAAGAGCATTACTGATAAGTGTATCTTGATTAGCTCTATCAGTTGATTCTTTATCGATATTGGTTTGAAGTAAAGTATCTCCAGCTAAGCGGTCATTCTTTTCGGTAAGGATATCCTTATTAATACCAGCCATATCATCCTTGTGATTCTGAAGGTTGGTATCAATCTTGGCCTCAAGAGAAGTCTCTTTGGCAATTGCTCGGTCTTTCTCTGCATTAATAGCAGTAGTGTTGGCATTTACCTTTGCTTTTAATTCATTCATAGCATCGGTATTACCTGCCTCTAGAGAATCAATACGAACTCCCAAAGCATTATCACCGGCAATACGGTTTTCCTTTTCTTGTTCAAGCTTAGTGTTAAGATTAGCCACCTCAGATTCCAAAGCCTGCTTAGCATTATCCAATTTAGCCGTAAACTCAGTACTCAAGGCTTTATCGGCTGCAGTACGGTCTGCTGCTTCTTTATCAAGGTTTACTTGGAGAACCTGGTCAGCAGCAGTCCTTTCTACTCTTTCAGTGTTAAGGTCGATATTAAGGGTATCGATATGAGAACTCAAGGCACTATCTGCATTGGTACGGTCAACGATTTCCTCGTTAATCATATCCTTAACTTCCTTGTGGTTATCCCCTACAGTCTTAGTTAAATTTGTGATTGCCTCTGAATTTCTTTCGATATTATGTTGGTTAGTAGCGATTGCCGTAGTATTGGCATTTACCTGCTCGGTAAGCTCATTACGCAAGGTATTGATAGACTCTTGCATACTCAAAGCCAAGTCTGAGATACGCTGGTTAACGTTAGCCAGACTTTGAGTATAGGATTCATCAGCAGTCTTTCTTTCGGCAATCTCCTTATCCAAGTTAGCCTGAATTACTGCATCGGCATCTTTACGGTCTTGGATTTCCTTATTAAGGTTATCCCTTACAACCCCGAGTGCAGCATCTCCAGTAGCAGACTTATTGTCTACGTATTCTTTCAGTTTAGTTTCAAGGGCAGTATCTGCATCCTTACGAGCTTGAACTTCAGCAGCTACTTCAGCACTGTTTGCCTCATCACCCGCAATTCGGTCTTCGATTTCTTGGTTAACCTGTTCTGTGATTGCAGCCAATTTCTTGGTAATGGTAGTTGCAAAGTTGGGGTCATTTCCAAGGGCATCAGCAATTTCCTTAAGAGTATCAAGTACTTCAGGTGCTGAACCAATAATCTTTTGGATAGCCGCATTTACTTCCTCTTCAGTTTGGAAACCGGCATCATTTATAAGCTGAGAGAGATGGGTAATATAGTTTGCCTTTTCTTCTATGCCATCCAATTTAGCTTTGAGGATATCAGTAAAGTCATTCTTGGTCAAAGAATAACCTTCACGTTTATCTACCTTCTTAGTATCAAGGTCTTTATCACCCTTTTCTCTAGCAGCAGCCTCGGCAGCAATAGCATTAAGCAATTGTTCTTTGTCTTCTACACCCTGATCTTTTATATCCTCGATTTTGTGTTCGAGAACTAAATCCTGAGCAGCACGAGTAGTGGCCTCTGAATCTATATTGTTCTGTAATACCTGGTCTGCAGCAGTACGTGCTTGAGCTTCCTGGTCAATCTTACCTTGAAGAGCATTGTCTGCATTAGTACGGTCTGTTACCTCTTTAGAGATTTCGTTGTGAAGAACTTGGTCCTCAGAATGACGGTCTACCTTCTCTTGGTCAATCTTACCCTGAAGAGCTAAAGTATCAGCCTGGCGATTAGTGATTTCCTCGTTAATCTTAGAATCCAGTACAGTATCTGCATTTGTACGATTTGCAGTTTCTTCAGCAATCTTTGCCTCGAGTGCGGCCTTATCATTGATATGGAGAGTCTTAAGGTCATTTACACTTTCCTTAATCTCATTATCGGCAGCGATACGTTCATCTTTTTCCTTTTGGATAAGATCCTTGAGTTCCTTCTCAAGTTCACCATTACCTTGATTTACCTTATCTTCAAGGTCTTTGATGTCTTCGGCATTCTTATCTACCTTCTTCTCAACTCTGTCGATTTCAGCTTTTAAGTCTGCCTTAACCGTATCAATCTTCTTATTGATTTGGTCTAACCCATATTCGAGGTTATCTTGAACTGCGGCTACTGCAGCACCCAAGGCAGCTTCAGCTTCCTTAGCCCGATTAACCTCTTCAGTTAAGGCAGTACGAAGGTCGGTTAATTTATTAGTGATAGTAGTTGCAAAGTTGGGGTCATTACCCAAAGCTTCTGCTAACTCTTTAAGAGTATCAAGAGCATCATCTGCACCATCAACCAAATCACTAATCATCTGTTTAACTTCTTCCTCAGTTTGATACTTTAAGTCATTTTCAAGCTGAGATACCTTAGTGATGTAGTTTGCATGTTCTTCAATGCCATCAAGTTTAGCTTTTAACTCATCAGTGAAGTCATTCTTAGATAAGTCATATCCTTCCTTCTTATCTACCTTATTTTTGATAGAAAGTACGAAAGCCCAGAACTCATTTATAGTTCCCCCAAAGCCAGCACGAACAAAGTCATCATAGTAACCCTGTAACAACCGCTGGTCAATCTCTTCGCAGGTGTAATATTTACTTACATACATATTTATAAAATTTAAGGATTAATTACTGAACGTTGACGACCCAGTAAGAATTCCGAATCTATATCCCTGAATGGTTCTCCCTCTGAACCACAGAAGGCATTCATTGGTATATTCGGATTTTCTGGATCTACATCTCCACCGTCCTCAATATCTCCCCGTATGCAAGCATAATCAGGAAGCCTATTTACACGGAACTTTATTACCTGGCCTATACCAGGATGAGGTATTATTTTATCCCAGATATCCCCGAAGTAATCTTGAAAGCAGGTGACAAATTTGTTTCCGGTCATCGATTGAAATGCCGTTACATCATTGCCATTACCTTTCATTTCAATATGAACTCCAGAGGTACCATTGAGGATAACCAGATTACTATCAAACCAAATTCCACTGTTTGTAGTAATTGGTGTCCACCTCAGTACTAACATCTTTGCCATATACTTTATTTTTATTCTACAAATTCAACTTTGGTATCTCGGTCTCTCTTTAGGATAATCATGAAAACTAAAGCCTCATCCTTTGCCTGAGCAGTCTGAGTATCTCCAGAAGGCTTATACGTTATACCATTAATTACAAACCTATCTTGTTCCCAATTAAAATCCCAATAACCTTCCGGTGTAAGATAACCGATTTGTTCTATATAAGATTTAGAAATTAGTATTGATAAGTTTTCATCATCCAATTCTCCTGAAATAGTTGCCTTATTGATAGGCCAGTTTCTGAAAGCATTGTAGTAACATAATGCCTCGATTTGGATGTTATAATATTTAGGTATACGGTCTTCGGCATGACTGAGAAGCTGATTAACATGTTTGGCCCAAGTTATGGTTTGTCTACCAGCATCCCAATCTAAGAAGTCAGTGATAATTTTCTTGTATCTATCCCAAGAGCGGTTCTTTACCATTCTCCAGGGTTCTTTTGTCATAACTTAGTTAAGATTGATTTCTTACCACCTTTTACTGGAGCACTTGGGTTGGGTCCATCTAATACTCCAGGTTGCCTTCTGTTAACTACTTTGGGAACTACGGTTCTGAATACTTCATCACAGAACGGTAAGTAGATTTCCAATCGTGAAGCTAACATACAAAGGTTCTTTCTTAATTCATCTATTAATCCACCCGGTTGCATTGCTTGAGAAAGTGTTTTCCATAGGGAACTTGTAGCATCTGCCAAGGTATCATAATATTGCACTTCAGTAGGCCCAGTAGTGATTTGTTTTATCCTATCACCTCGGGCAAGTTCGGGTTTAGAAGTACCATCACCAGTTTGTTCTTTGGTAGAAGTTAATTGACTTAGGTATTCTGAAGTACTTGTTAATAGATTAAGTATCTTCACATTGAGAAAGTCCCATGCTGCCAATTCCATTATTAATTGGTTTTCTAGTGCTTCATACCATAATTCATCAGTATACTTATCTGCAGGAATTTGGTGATTTACTAGAGGACCAATATAATATTGCCATTTGGTGATGTAGATAGATTTATCTTCCCTGGTCATTCCCTCTGATATCTCTGAAGGAATATAGTGGTCGATTAAATTATATATTGTATCGGCTAATGCCGTATGCCCATAATCACAAACTACCAGAGTCTTATCTACGGTGATATCTAAACCCTTCGAGTTAGTTACATGTAGGGTTACTGTATAGAAACCGGGAGCTTCATAAGAATAGGAAACATGTCTTCCACCATTGAAAACCTCTCCCTTATCATCGCCAAAGTCCCAGTCAAAAATAGATTTGGCCGGGACTTTGGATATGACTCTGAATGAAACTTCCAGACCTGACGTAACGTACAAAAAGTCCAGATTATTTTTCATATTAGTCTGTCTTATGTAATTTTCATATATTAACCTTTAGAAGAAGATTCAAATTCTTCCAGCAAAGCCTGGAGAAGTGTTTCTACTGTATCATCTTTCTCGGCAACGATTTCATGTAAACCAGCTACTAGCTTCAGTTCTTCAAGAGAATATCCCTTTGAAAGCTTTTCCAAAGTCATGCCTTTCTTGAACTGAGCATTCAGTCTCTTATCCAACTTTTCGATGTCGGCCTCTGAATACTTTTCGATTTCTGATTTATCAGCAATGATAATCAGATGGCCAGAGGCAATTGCCTTCTGAATCTTTGGTGCACGGAATTGACGACGAGAGAGTTCCTTGTCTTCTCCTCTACAAACGGTAATACCAGTTGATTGGTCATGAAAACTGTAAGCTCTTGGTCCCACAGTTACTGTATATTTATCTTTAGCCATATTTCCCTGTCTCTTATACACATCTGACGCTGCCGACGAATAGCCTTGTG
>OWJD01000513.1_pt1 | contig 12362 bp, 6 predicted proteins | sample 1732601 | NCBI WGS metagenome assembly OWJD01 (sample SAMN05065733, study PRJEB22554) | human gut metagenome | biome: ENVO:2100002; feature: ENVO:00000062; material: ENVO:00002003 | host: Homo sapiens | place: USA
CTACACAAGGCTATTCGTCGGCAGCGTCAGATGTGTATAAGAGACAGGTATAAACCAATTGAGTTGTAATCCGCCACATTGTATAATAAAAATATAACAGCGAATTAAATTTATTGTGAAAATCGTAGTAATCACAATGTCTATCAAACTAAGGCAGGACATTATCAAGGAAAAGAAGAAGGAGGGGTCAGATGATATCAAGATATAGTGTAAAAAAGCCTTTTACTGTACTTGTAGGAGTGCTGTTGGTAATAGTACTCGGTGTTGTATCACTTGGCAGGATGACGACAGATCTGTTGCCGGATATGAGCTTTCAGTATGCACTTATCGTGACAACAGATATGGGAGCAAGTCCACAGGAGGTGGAGAGCGATGTCACCGCGCCGCTTGAAGCAGCTATGGCAACTACGTCAAATATCAAAAACGTAAGCTCAATGTCATATAACAGCTATTCGCTGGTGACATGCGAGTATGAGCAGAATGCCAACATGGATTCTGTAGTGATAGAGATGCAGCAGAAAATAGATCAGGTCAAGGCTGGCTGGAAGGATGGAGTGGGTACTCCGACCATTATGAAGATAAATCCGGACATGCTTCCAATCATGATGACTGCTGTGGATATGGATGGGAAAAGCAAGTCGGAAATCACAGACTTTGTGGAAAACACACTTAAGCCTGCAATTGAGAGTACAGAGGGAGTCGCATCAGTGACTGCGACAGGTGAGCTCACCGAGCATATACAGGTCACGATGAATCAGGCCAAGATAGATGCGCTCAATGAGAAAATAAATAATGCCGTTTCAAAGAAATTTGACGATGCAAAAAGTCAGATGGATGATGCAAGCGCAAAGATAGAGAGCGGACAAAACGCAATCACATCTGCATCGGATCAGATGAGCGCGGGAGTGGATACGCTAAAGGAGCAAAAGGCAAAGCTTGCAGAGCAGAAGACTCAGCTAGAGAGTACTCTTGCAAGCTTAAATGAGCAGAAGAGCCAGCTTGAAACAATTCAGTCAGCTCTTTCAGACTTCATGAATAGTGATACATATACAAAGACAATTCCGTCACTCAAAGAGGGCGCAAATGTACCGGGTGAAGCGGGCACAGCACTCAAAGCGCAGCTTGAGCAGGTTGATAAGCAGATTGCAACACAGTTTTCAGGTCTCTCGGCGCTTGGAATCACCGTAAACACAGCAGATGATCTGCCTGCGGCAGCGTCAGCGATAGCACAGACTCTCATTCAGGTGAATACAGGTATAGAGCAGTGCCAAAGCGGGCTTGACCAGATAGCACAAGGAGAGACAGCACTTTTAGATGCCTATGATAATCTAAACAGTCAGGCAGCTATAAGCTCGATAAGCATAGGACAGCAGTCGGCACAGCTTGCAACAGCAGCGGCATCTCTTGACAGCTCAAAGAAGGAGCTTGAAAAGAGTAAGGATGATGCACTTGACAAGTCAAACTTAAATGCAGTTTTAACAATTGACTCACTCTCGCAGCTGCTCGTCGCACAGAACTTTGATATGCCTGCAGGCTATGTAAATGATTCAAATGGCACGCAGTACATAGTACAGGTGGGAGATGAGATAAAATCAATTGATGATTTAACAAATCTAGTGCTTATGGATATGAAGCTTGATGGAATAGCTCCTATTCATGTCGGTGATGTGGCAGATGTTGAGATGACTGACAACTCGGATGAGACATATGCGATAGTCAACGGTAATCCCGGAATAATACTCTCCATGGAGAAGCAGACCGGCTACTCTACAGGAGATGTCACAGACCGTCTTTTGGACAAGCTTGATTCGCTGGAAAAGGAAAATGACGGATTACACGCCACAGTGCTTATGAACCAGGGCGTATACATCGACATGGTTGTAAAAAGTGTGATGCAGAATATGATAGTGGGAGCAATACTTGCCATTTTCGTATTGCTTTTGTTCTTAAAGGATATAAAGCCAACACTTGTTATCGCAGCATCTATACCACTATCGGTTATTGTGGCAGTGGTGCTTATGTATTTTACGGATATCACCTTAAATATCATTTCAATGTCGGGACTTGTGCTTGGAATAGGAATGCTGGTGGATAATTCAATAGTAGTAATCGAGAATATCTACAGATTAAGGGGAGAGGGATATTCGGTAAAGAAGGCAGCTGTTGAGGGTGCAAATCAGGTGGCAGGAGCCATTTTTGCCTCTACACTTACCACGGTAAGTGTGTACGCGCCAATCATTTTTACTGATGGAATCACGAGACAGCTCTTTGTAGACCTGGCACTTACGGTAGCGTTTACTCTTATGGCATCTCTTGTAGTGGCACTCACGTTTGTACCGGCAATTGCTTCAGGTATGCTCAAAAAGACGAAGGATATAAAGCATCCATGGTTTGACCGTTTTAAGGACTGGTATGGAAATGTGCTCGGCACATGTCTTAGATTTAAGCCGGTGGTATTTATTGCGGCAGTAGTGCTTTTAGTCGGCAGTGGCGCACTTTGCATGTCAAGGGGAATGACATTTATGGATATGGACATGGAGTCAAATCAGATTTCACTTACCATAGAGGCAAAGGATGACGAAAAGCTTGACTTCAAGCAGCTTACAGAGCTGTCTGATAAGGTCATGGACAAAATATCTGATATAAAGGGCATAGACACAATAGGAGCTACAGCAGGCGGCAGCTCGACCATGAACCTGATGAGCTCAGGAAGCGACAGCGTGAGCATGTATATATTGCTTGATGAGAAGTCGGATGTTTCATCGGATAAGGTAATAGATGAAATTGAAAAACGCACAAAGAATCTGGACTGCAAGGTAACAGCATCTTCGCAGGCTATGGACTCATCAGAGTTTTTCGGAAGTGGTCTCTCTGTCAGGATTAAGGGTAATGATATAGACAAGCTGCAGAAGCTTGCAGGTGATGTGGCAGATATCCTTAAGGACACAAATGGAGTGACAGATATAGATGACGGTCTTGGAGATACAATCAATGAGCTTAAGATAACTGTGGATAAGGAAAAAGCAGCAAAGTATGGCTATACGGTGGCTCAGGTATACCAGCTCGTATCCGGTGAGATATCATCTCAAAAGAGCGCAACAACCATTACGACCGACATAAAGGACTATGAGGTATACTTACAATCTGCAGAGCAGTCTGATGTGACTGTGGACGACATCAAAAACCTTACATTTACCTATAAGGATAATGATGGCAGTGAAAAGGAGATTCCGCTCAGTGATATCTGCACTATTTCGCAGGAACAGACACTGAGTACCATTCATCGAGATGCTCAGACAAGATATATTACAGTATCAGGTGCGGTTGATGAAAACCATAATGTAACATTACTAAGCAATAAAATTAAATCTAAAATTGATAAACTTAGCATTCCTGATGGCTATTCAATAGACATGGAGGGCGAGGATGAGACAATAAATGAGTCAATGAGTCAGCTTGGACTTATGCTTGTGCTTGCAGTGATATTTATCTATCTTATCATGGTGGCGCAGTTCCAGTCATTGCTTTCACCGTTTATTATCATGTTCTGTATACCTCTTGCGTTTACAGGAGGCTTTATAGCTCTTTTCATCACGGGAAATGAGCTCGGAATCATATCAATGCTTGGCTTTATCATGCTGGCAGGCCTCATTGTAAATAATGGAATCGTGCTCATTGATTACATCAATCAGGCCAGGAGAGAGGGCATGAGCAAGCATGAGGCAATCATAGACGCAGGCCGTACAAGGCTTCGTCCAATACTGATGACAGCGATGACCACCATACTCGCAATGTTTACATCGGCAATAGGTATCGGTGATGGCTCAGATATGATAAAGCCGATGGCAATCGCAATAATAGGAGGTCTCGTATACGGAACCATCCTTACGCTTATCGTAATTCCATGTATCTATGATGCATTCAACAGAGAGAAGAGCATGGTAGAGGAAGAACTGTAGCAGGATAGAAGGAAAAAAGCTGGAAATATAGAGAGTTGGAGGATTTTTACATGGCAAAGTATATTATGGCATTAGATGCGGGCACGACCAGCAACAGATGTATACTTTTCAATGAGAAGGGCGAGATGTGCAGTGTGGCACAGAAGGAATTTACGCAGTTTTTTCCAAAGCCGGGCTGGGTGGAGCATGATGCAGAGGAAATCTGGGCCACACAGCTTGAGGTGGCAAAGGAGGCAATGGCCAATATCCAGGCTACGGCAGCCGACATATGTGCGATAGGCATTACTAACCAGAGAGAGACTACAATTGTATGGGACAAAAATACAGGTGAGCCGGTTTATCACGCGATAGTATGGCAGTGCAGACGCACGGCAGAGTATGCGGATTCACTGAAGGAAAAGGGGCTTACCGAGACCTTCAGAAAAAAGACAGGGCTTGTGATAGATGCTTATTTTTCGGCAACTAAGCTCAAGTGGCTCCTTGACAATGTGCCGGGAGCGAGGGAGAGAGCCGAAAGAGGCGAGCTTTTGTTTGGAACAGTCGAGACATGGCTTATATGGAAGCTCACTCAGGGACAGGTGCATGTCACGGATTATTCCAATGCTTCAAGAACCATGATGTTTAATATCAATACCTTAAAGTGGGATGATGAGATACTTAAGGAGCTTGATATACCAAAGAGCATGCTTCCAAAGCCAATGCCGTCAAGCTGTGTATATGGTGAGGTGAATCCTGTGTTTTTCGGGGGTCCGATTCCTATCGCGGGAGCGGCAGGAGACCAGCAGGCAGCACTTTTTGGACAGACCTGCTTTAGGGCAGGAGAAGCCAAAAATACATATGGCACCGGCTGCTTCCTTCTCATGAATACAGGTGAGATGCCTGTTTCATCAAAGAACGGACTCGTAACCACAATAGCCTGGGGCATAGACGGCAAGGTGGTATATGCGCTGGAGGGCTCAATATTTGTGGCAGGAGCCTCAATACAGTGGCTCCGCGATGAGATGAAATTTATCGATTCTTCAACAGATTCAGAATACATGGCGAGAAAGGTAAAAGACACAAACGGCTGCTACGTGGTGCCGGCATTTACAGGGCTTGGAGCACCGTACTGGGACCAGTATGCCAGAGGAACCATTGTGGGGCTTACAAGAGGTGTAAACAAGTACCATGTCATAAGGGCAACTCTGGAATCAATGGCATTTCAGGTAAATGATGTGCTTGAGGCAATGAAGGCTGATTCGGGCATCAATCTCACATCACTTAAGGTGGACGGCGGTGCCAGTGCCAATAATCTGCTCATGCAGATGCAGGCTGATATCAGCAATGCACCGGTCAACAGGCCTGTATGCGTGGAGACAACAGCCATGGGCGCAGCGTACCTCGCAGGGCTTGCAGTGGGCTACTGGGAAAGCATGGATGATATAAAGAGAAACTGGTCTATTGACCGTGTGTTTGAGCCGGAGATAGCGGCTGATTTGAGAGAAAAGAAGCTTAAAATGTGGAAAAAGGCTGTCGCCTGCGCATTTAACTGGGCAAAGGATGAATAATAGCTGATGTTTGCATTGTTTTAAATGAGCTTAGTGATACAGCAATTAAACAATATATGCAAATTGGTAGGAGAAAATAACATGTATGATGTAGTAATTATAGGAGCGGGAGTATCGGGAAGCGCCTGTGCCAGAGAGCTTTCGAAATATAACCTGTCCATCTGCGTGGTGGAAAAGGAGGAGGACGTGTGCTGTGGCACCTCAAAGGCAAACAGTGCTATTGTCCATTCCGGAATTGATTGTAAGACCGGTACACTTATGGCACAGATGAATCTTCGTGGAAATGAGATGATGGATGAGCTTTCGAAGAAGCTTGATTTTGAGTTTAGAAGAAACGGCTCACTGATAGTGTGCTTTAGCGATGACGATATGCCAAGGCTTAAGGAGCTTTACAATCAGGGGATTGCAAACGGGGTACCGGGACTTAAAATTCTTGATGCAGGCGAAGCGCATGAGATGGAGCCGAATCTGTCTGATGAAGTTGTGGCAGCTATTTACTGCCCGACAGGAGGCATTTTATGTCCGTTTGGCATGAATATCGCATTTGCTGAGAATGCGGCAGCAAACGGTGTGGAGTTCTTATTTAACACAGAGGTGAAGGCGATACAAAAGGAGCAGACAGGCTATATTCTCATTACTCAAAAAGGCGAAATTCATGCACGCTGCGTTGTGAATGCAGCCGGTGTATATGCTGACGTGTTCCACAACATGGTAAGTGAAAACAAAATACATATTACACCAAGGCGCGGAGAGTACGAGCTTTTAGACAGGGCTGCGGGAGGTATCGTTGACAAGACTATTTTCCAGCTTCCGGGCAAATACGGTAAGGGCGTGCTTGTAACCCCGACAGTACACGGAAATATCCTAATCGGACCTACAGCAGATGACCATGAGGACAAGGATGGTACAAATACAACGAGAGCAGGTTTAGAGCATGTTGTGAAATCCGGCACACGTTTGGTGCCGTCACTTCCTATGCGTCAGGTCATAACATCGTTTGCAGGAAACCGTGCACATGAGGACGGACATGAGTTTATCATCGAGGAGCTTTCTGACGCACCGTATTTTATTGACTGCGCAGGTATAGAGTCACCGGGCTTATCAAGTGCGCCGGCTATCGGTGAGAGAGTGGCAGCAATAGTTGAGGGGCTTTTTAATCCTTCTAAAAATGCGGATTTCATCGAGACAAGAAAAGGTATTTTAAATCCAAAGAAGCTTTCAGAGGATGAGTATAAAAAGCTGATAAAAGAAAAGCCTGAGTATGGCAATATAATCTGCCGCTGTGAGATGATTACGGAGGGCGAGATAATGGATGCGGTAAACAGACCACTTGGCGCAAAGTCACTTGATGGTGTGAAGAGACGCACCAGAGCCGGAATGGGCAGATGTCAGGCAGGCTTCTGTTCTCCGAGAACTATGGAGATTATCGCCAGAGAGAGAGGCATTTCACAGCTTGACATCACTAAAAGCGGTGGAAAGTCAAAGATAGTTGTTGGAATGAGCAGGAATCGTGGATAGTCTGTCTTATTTCCAAGAGACAGGTGACGATAGCTTGATATTGGATTAATATCAGCTTAACATAGGGGGACAATATGGAATTTTACGATATTGTGATAGTAGGAGGAGGCTCGGCAGGTCTTGCGGCAGCAGCTTCCGCTAAGAAAAATAAAATAGATAAAATACTTATACTGGAAAGAGACTGTGAGCTTGGCGGCATATTAAACCAGTGTATACACAATGGCTTTGGCCTGCACACCTTTAAGGAGGAACTCACAGGTCCTGAATATGCCGGCAGATTTATCAAAGAGGTCAAAGAGCTTGGCATAGAGTACAGACTGAATACGATGGTCATGGATATCTCAACCGGTGACGAGTCCGAAAATGGGTCAAACGATAAAATAGTCACGGCTATGAACCGTACAGACGGACTTTTCCATATCGCTGCAAAGACAGTAATACTTGCGATGGGCTGCAGGGAGAGAGCAAGAGGTGCCCTAAACATACCAGGCTACAGACCGGCAGGAATTTTCTCGGCGGGTACAGCTCAGAGACTGGTGAATATAGAGGGATACATGCCGGGACGAAAGGTAGTAATACTTGGCTCAGGAGATATCGGTCTTATCATGGCAAGAAGAATGACCTTGGAGGGTGCCAAGGTGCAGGTGGTTGCAGAACTCATGCCGTATTCAGGAGGCTTGAAGCGTAATATCGTGCAGTGCCTTGATGATTTTAATATCCTGCTTAAGCTTAGCCACACAGTGGTTGATATAAAGGGCAGGGAGCGTGTGGAGGGCATCACTCTCGCTCAGGTTGACGAGCATAACAAGCCTATTGAGGGAACAGAGGAGTTTTACGAGTGCGATACGCTTTTACTCTCATGCGGACTCATTCCGGAAAATGAGATTTCAAAAACAGCAGGTGTAGAGCTCAATCCTGTAACAAGCGGACCTGTTGTAAACGAAAGCCTTGAGACCAATGTGCCGGGTGTATTTGCCTGTGGAAATGTGCTTCATGTGCACGACCTCGTGGATTATGTGTCAGAGGAAGCAACAGCAGCAGGCCGCCATGCCGCAGAGTATGTGAAAAACGGCGGTGATAAGAGTGATGATGGCAAAGAAATATCGATAACTGCTACAGGCGGAGTCAGATATACTGTCCCAAGCACTATAAATACTGCACAGATGGATGATACTGTGACGGTAAGATTTCGAGTGGGAGCTGTGTATAAGAATTGTTATATTGCAGTATATCTGGATGATAAACAATTACAGCACCGCAAGCGCCCTGTAATGGCACCGGGTGAGATGGAGCAGGTAGTGCTGCAGAAGAAGCAGCTCATCGAAACAGACAATCCCTGCACAATTACGATAAAGATTGAGGAGGCATAGTATCATGGAAGAGAGAAATTTGACATGTATAGGCTGCCCTCTGGGCTGTGCCCTTAAGGTGACAATAGATGGAGAAAATGTCACAGTAACCGGAAATACCTGCAAGCGCGGAGCAGACTACGGAGCAAAGGAAGTGACACATCCGACGCGAATCGTGACAAGCACAGTCTGTGTGAAAAACGGCACAATACCTATGGTATCCGTAAAGACGGCACAGGATATTCCAAAGGAAAAGATAATGGATGTGATGGACTGTATCAACCAAATCACGGTAGAGGCACCGGTGCATATAGGTGATGTACTGCTAAGCGATGTTGCAGCAACCGGTGTGGATATAGTCGCAACGAAGAATGTTGTGCAAAAATCATATTGACAAATCACCCAATGCACTTTAATATTGTAGAAAGAAACAGGCAAATATTTAAAGGCATAAGAAAGAGGAGTACATGACGAAAGCTTTCAGAGAGAGCATCCGGTCCGTAAGATGGTGATACATTTTGGGCAGGCTGAAAGATGCTTAAGACAGAAATCATGGAAGGTAGCTTTTGAGCCGAAGAACCCAGAAAGTTAAATCTATATATAACGAGATTTGACATAAGTTCTTCCGATTAGTCAACGTTACAGGACAAGAGGCATTCGAGCGTATATGTCATATATTTTGGTGCATATGTCGCTCTGATGTAAACGAAGGTGGTACAGCGCTTATTCGCCCTTCCGGTCGTAGACCGGAGGGGCGTTTTTTGTAGACTGAGATGTGCACATATAGCGCAAATTTATTTGCTACTATGCTATTTTCGTCATGGCATGTACTAAAACTGTAAGACCGGAAGATTGCGCATGCAATCCAATCGGTCGTCCATCGCTAAATGAAAAACAGCAAAAGCTCACAGCCTGAATTATCAGGCCGCGCATTATGTATGGAATTATGTGATTTATGGAGCTGCCTAGAGACTGTTAAAATTATGTACACAGCCCAGCAACGCACGCACATGGACGTGCGGGCGAGGCGTTAGCGCCATGGACGGCGCTAAAAGCCGGTTGCGTCATGGTCTAAGCAATCCCTAATCATAATTTTTACAGTGTCTTGGCAGCGTAATCATGAACATAATTCCATACATAATGCGCGACCTGATACAAAACACCCCCAAAGCTTTTGCGTCATTCATATAAAAGGAGGAAAAAATGAGCAAAGAACTAAACAAAACCTACGATCCAAAGGACATCGAGGACCGTCTTTACAAAAAGTGGGAAGACAATGGCTACTTCCATGCTGAGGTAGACCGCAGCAAAAAACCATTCACAATCGTGATGCCACCACCAAACATCACAGGACAGCTGCACATGGGACATGCCCTTGACAACACCATGCAGGATATCCTTATCAGATACAAGAGAATGCAGGGCTACAATGCACTCTGGCAGCCGGGAACAGACCACGCATCCATCGCAACAGAGGTAAAGGTCATCCAGGCACTTAAGGAGCAGGGAATCAACAAGGCAGACCTTACAAGAGAAGAGTTCCTGGAGAAATGCTGGGACTGGAGAAAAGAGTACGGCGGACGTATTGTAAAGCAGCTTCGTAAGCTCGGATCATCAGCAGACTGGCAGCGTGAGAGATTTACAATGGATGAGGGATGCTCACACGCAGTACAGGAGGTATTTACAAAGCTTTATAAGAAGGGCTGGATTTATAAGGGCTCAAGAATCGTAAACTGGTGTCCGGTATGTAAGACATCTATTTCAGATGCAGAGGTAGAGCATGAGGAGCAGGACGGCTTCTTCTGGCACATCAACTATCCTGTAGTTGGCGAGGAAGGCAGATTCGTAGAGATAGCAACAACACGTCCTGAGACACTTTTCGGAGATACAGCCGTAGCTGTAAACCCTGATGATGAGCGTTATCAGGATATCATCGGAAAGACCTTAAAGCTTCCATGCACAGACAGAGAGATTCCTGTAATCGCAGATTCATACGTAGATAAAGAATTTGGAACAGGCTGTGTAAAGATTACACCTGCACACGACCCTAACGATTTCGAGGTAGGAAAACGCCACAGCTTAGAGGAAATCGTTGTAATCAATGATGATGCCACAATGAATGAAAAGGCCGGAAAATATGCCGGAATGGACAGATACGAGTGTAGAAAGGCACTGGTTGAGGATCTTAAGGAGCAGGGCCTTTTAGTAAAGGTTGTACCACACTCACACAATGTAGGTGTGCATGACCGCTGTCACACAACAGTTGAGCCAATGATCAAGCAGCAGTGGTTCGTCAAGATGGACGAGATGATCAAGCCTGCAGTTGAGGGAGTAAAGAACGGAGAAATCAAGCTTCTTCCTTCAAGAATGGACAAGACATACTTCAACTGGACAGACAATATCCGCGACTGGTGCATCAGCCGTCAGCTCTGGTGGGGTCACAGAATACCTGCATGGTACTGTGATGACTGTGGAGAGATGGTAGTTTCAATAGAAAAGCCTGGCAAATGTCCTAAGTGTGGCAAGGAGCACTGGACACAGGATCCTGATACACTTGATACATGGTTCTCATCAGCGCTCTGGCCATTCTCAACACTCGGCTGGCCTGAAAAGACAGAGGATCTGGATTATTTCTATCCAAACGATGTGCTTGTAACAGGCTACGATATCATTTTCTTCTGGGTAATCAGAATGATTTTCTCAGGCTATGAGCAGATGGGCAAGGCACCATTCCACACAGTGCTTTTCCACGGACTCGTAAGAGATTCACAGGGCCGCAAGATGAGTAAATCACTCGGAAACGGAATTGATCCTCTTGAGGTTATCGACAAGTATGGTGCAGATGCGCTTCGTCTGACACTTATCACAGGAAATGCACCGGGAAATGACATGCGTTTCTACTGGGAGAGAGTTGAGGCTTCAAGAAACTTCGCCAACAAGGTATGGAATGCATCAAGATTTATCATGATGAACCTTGAAGGTGTAGAGCTTAGAGAACCAAAGCTTGATGAGCTTCATGCAGCAGACAAGTGGATTCTTTCAAGGGTAAATACACTTGCAAAGGATGCCACAGAAAACATGGACAAGTTCGAGCTTGGAATTGCAGTACAAAAGGTATACGACTTCATCTGGGACGAGTTCTGTGACTGGTATATCGAGATTGCAAAGGTTCGTACCTACAAGAAGGATGAAAACCCGGAGTCAGCAAATGCAGCACTCTGGACACTTAAGACAGTACTTGTAAATGCACTGAAGCTCCTTCATCCATATATGCCGTTTATCACAGAGGAAATCTTCTGCACACTTCAGTCAGACGAGGAGACTATCATGCTCTCTAAATGGCCTGAGTACAAGGAAGAGTGGAATTTCCCGGCTGAGGAAGCAGCAATCGAGCACTGCAAGGACCTCGTAAAGGGTATCAGAAATGTCCGTACACAGATGGATGTTCCACCTTCAAGAAAGGCAAAGCTTTTCATCACAAGTGATGATGAGGCAGTCAGAAAGGTATTCGAGGACAACAAGGAGGTATATGTAAATCTTGCATTTACCAGCGAGATTGCAGTACAGCAGGGCAAGGCCGGTATTGGAGATGACGCTGTATCAGTAGTGATACCTGATGCGGTTGCATACCTGCCGCTTGAGGACCTTGTTGATTTCGAGAAGGAAAAGGAAAGACTCAATAAAGAAAAGGATAAGCTTACAAAGGAGCTTGCGCGCTCAAGGGGCATGCTCTCAAATGAGAAATTCTTAAACAATGCAAAGCCTGAAAAGGTTCAGGAGGAAAAGGACAAGCTTGCAAAGTATGAGCAGATGATGGCTCAGGTAGAGGAACGTCTGGCTCAGTTTAAATAATTAAATACAGATTATATTTTGTGAACACTGTTTTCCTGGGGTAAGGATGCAAAGGAGGCCGTCCACAATGCGGTGGTTCTTGAATAGAATAGAACAAAGAAAGAATATGGAGATAAAACAGAAAGGAATAAACAATG
>OWJD01000514.1_pt1 | contig 12349 bp, 9 predicted proteins | sample 1732601 | NCBI WGS metagenome assembly OWJD01 (sample SAMN05065733, study PRJEB22554) | human gut metagenome | biome: ENVO:2100002; feature: ENVO:00000062; material: ENVO:00002003 | host: Homo sapiens | place: USA
CTCGGAGATGTGTATAAGAGACAGATATATAATTGTTTCAATTATTTCCGTTGTGGTGGATGTTGCCTGGTTGGTATTTAACTATATAGCTGAAAGTAACAGCTTAAATATTCCGGTAATGATATTCGCAGTCGTATACTATGCGTGGATGGCGGCCTGTACAGAAAGAAGCACAAGAAGGCTTGAAGTAAGGGTATAGACAGAGGAGGGCATTATGAGAAAGACAATAAAAAACTTCATGTTTATAAAAAGAAAAGAGACAGCGATGATGATGATAGCAGTCGCTATAGCAATAATAGGGGGCGTGGTGGTATTTGATTTCTTTGTGTCAATGGGAGATGGTGAAACTGTGCAGCTGGGAATGGTAATGGCGCTGAGTGCATATGTGATTTTTGATATAATATGTGAAGGGATTACATTTGGACAGCACTTCACTCTTTGTCTGCAGATGGGAGTGACCAGAAAGAACTTTCTTTCATCATATGTTGTTTTTAAAGTTATAAAAAATATGCTTGCACTGTCAATTATTGCAATTCTTGGTGCTGTAGAGCGCGTTGTAAGCAAAAATCTGGTCAGTAAGTTACTAAGAGTCAGATTTGTGGATAATTACTCACAGGTATTTTCGGGAAGGGCATTGGTAGTGACTATATCTCTGGCGGTTTTATTGGCATTTTTGGCTGTATTTGTGGGCGCTGCATTGCTGCGGTTTGGCAGAATTGCTTTCTGGGTATTATGGGCATTTTGGATGATAGTTTTTCTTAAGTCACCTGATAATATGCCTGCCTTCTTTCATGCGGATATATGGGTGTTTGTACCGGTATGGCTTGCAATTTCTGCTGCGATAGGCATACTGCTGTATCTGATAACCTATCATTGTTTTATAAAGGACCAGAGCGTTAAAGCGTAGATATCGTAGAATATGAAGAATATAACGGCTAATCTAAAGTAGAACTTTGGATTAGCCGTTTTTTGAAGTTTAACAATGTGACGTAACAAAAAACAAAAAACCAGAAAAATTTCGTCCACATGACGAAAAACAGTAAAATTTTTAATGTTTATCGAAAAATATTCTATAGTGATTCCCGAAATATTTTTGTATACTAGCCTTACCAACAAAACAAAGGGGGACAAAAATATATGAAGAAAAAATTTGTTGCAATCATGATGGTAGCTGCTATGGCAGCGTCAATGGCCGCTTGTGGATCAGATGGGGGTTCTTCTGATACACAGAAAGGGGGAAGCAGCACATCGACATCTGATGTTGCAAACAAGGACAAGCCACTTGTGTGGTTCAACCGTCAGCCATCAAACAGCTCAACAGGAGAGCTTGACACAACAGCACTCAACTACAACAAGGATACCTATTATGTAGGTTTCGATGCTAATCAGGGAGCTGAACTTCAGGGAGAAATGGTAAAAGAGTATATCGAGAAGAACATTGATACGATCGACAGAAATGGGGATGGCGTTATCGGATATGTACTTGCAATCGGTGATATCGGACACAACGATTCAATTGCAAGAACAAGAGGTGTTCGTAAAGCTCTTGGAACAGGCGTAGACAAGAGCGGCGAGATTGACAGTGCTCCGGCAGGAACAAACTCAGACGGAAAAGCAGCTGAGGTTCAGGACGGCAAGATTACTGTAAACGGCAAAGACTATGTAGTAAGAGAGCTTGCTTCACAGGAGATGAAGAACTCAGCAGGAGCTACATGGGATGCAGCTACAGCAGGAAATGCAATCGGAACATGGTCATCATCATTTGGCGAGTCAATCGACGTAGTTGTTTCTAACAACGATGGAATGGGAATGTCAATGTTCAATGCATGGTCAAAGGACAACAAGGTTCCAACATTCGGATACGATGCCAACAGTGATGCAGTAGCAGCTATCGCAGAGGGCTATGGCGGAACAATCAGCCAGCATGCTGACGTTCAGGCTTACCTCACACTTCGTGTACTTAGAAACGCACTCGATGGTGTAGATATTGATACAGGTATCGGCACAGAGGATGATGCAGGAAACGTATTAAGCGATGATGTATATGTTTACAAGGATGATGAGAGATCTTACTACGCATTAAACGTAGCAGTTACAGCAGATAACTACAAGGATTTCACAGATTCAACAGTTGTATGGGCACCTGTTTCAACACAGCTTGATTCAGCAAAGCACCCTACAAAGAAGGTATGGCTGAATATCTACAATGCTTCAGATAACTTCTTAAGCTCTACATATCAGCCACTCTTACAGAAGTATGATGATCTCTTAAATCTTGATGTTGAGTACATCGGTGGTGATGGACAGACAGAGTCTAATATCACAAACAGACTTGGAAATCCAAGCCAGTACGATGCATTCGCAATCAACATGGTTAAGACAGATAATGCAGCTTCTTATACAGCTCTTTTGAACCAGTAAAAGTATTTAAAGCACTTAGTTGGGGAGGGAAAAATCTCTCCCCAAAATAAAGTGTATACAGACGACAGCAAATATAGAGTTAGGAGCAGGAAGTATGGGCGATAAGAATAATGAAAACATCTTATCGATTCGTGGCATGAGCAAGTCATTTGGACGAAACAGGGTTCTTGACCACATCAATTTAGATGTGAAAAAAGGTACTGTAATGGGTCTCATGGGGGAGAACGGAGCCGGTAAGTCGACAATGATGAAATGTCTTTTTGGTACATACCAGAAGGACGAGGGAACTATATATCTGGACGGAAAAGAGGTAAGCTTTTCGGGTCCTAAGGATGCACTGGAAAATGGAATAGCGATGGTGCATCAGGAGTTGAACCAGTGTCTTGAGAGAAATGTCGTAGACAATCTGTTTCTCGGAAGATATCCGGTCAATTCATTTGGTATGATTGATGAGGGACGCATGAAAAAAGAAGCGTCTGAATTATTCAGAAAGCTGGGAATGACAGTTAATCTCGAGCAGCCGATGAAAAATATGTCAGTATCACAGCGACAGATGTGTGAGATTGCAAAGGCAATATCATACAACTCAAAGGTTATAGTATTGGATGAGCCTACATCATCACTTACGGTACAGGAGGTTGAAAAGCTGTTCCAGATGATGAGGATGCTTCGTGACCAGGGTATTTCACTTATCTATATTTCTCACAAGATGGATGAGATTTTTGAGATATGTGATGAGATTTCAGTTCTTAGAGATGGAAATCTGGTCATGACAAAGAGCACAAAAGAAACAAATATGAATGAACTGATTGCAGCGATGGTTGGACGAGTACTGGAGAACAGATTCCCTCCGGTAGACAACAAACCAAAGGATGTAATCTTGTCAATACAGCATCTTTCGACAAAGTACGAGCCACATCTGCAGGACATCACATTTGATGTGCATGAGGGGGAGATATTTGGACTATACGGACTTGTCGGAGCAGGTCGTACAGAGCTTCTTGAGACGATTTTCGGAATCAGGACAAGAGCTGCGGGACGAGTATATTTTAAGAACCAGCTTATGAATTTCACCTGTGCAAAGGAGGCTATGGACTATGGCTTCGCACTTATCACAGAGGAAAGAAAAGCAAATGGACTTTTCCTTAAGGGAAACCTCACCTTTAACACAACAATCGCAAATCTCGGTGCTTATAAGAATGGACCGGCACTTTCAGACAGCAAGATGACAAAGGCCACCTCTGATGAGATAAAGATTATGCACACAAAGTGTATGGGACCGGAGGATATGATTTCGGCTCTGTCAGGAGGAAACCAGCAGAAGGTTATCTTTGGTAAATGGCTTGAAAGAGGACCGCAGATATTCATGATGGATGAGCCTACAAGAGGTATCGATGTAGGTGCCAAATATGAGATTTACGAGCTGATAATCAATATGGCAAAGCAGGGTAAGACAGTCATTGTAGTTTCATCTGAGATGCCTGAGATCCTTGGTATAACAAATCGTATCGGAGTCATGTCAAACGGACGACTCTCAGGAATTGTCAATACAAAGGAAACCAATCAGGAAGAACTGCTGAGACTCAGTGCAAAGTACCTATAATAAAGGGAGAAGACGGATATGGCTAATAGTAAGATTTTAACGGCTGAGCAGGAGCGTGCTCTGCGCCAGCCTATCGACGAATATGTTGGTGGAATACAAAAAGAAATTGATGCACTCAGAAAAGACGGAACTACAAAGGTTGTAGAGTGTCAGTCAGCGATAGCAGGCATCAAGAGAGATAAAACTCTTTCAAAGGGCGAGAAAGAGTCAGAAATAGCAGCCTGCGAGAAAGAGCTTGCAAAGGCAAAGGCTGTTGAGGCAAAGAACAAGGATGAGATTTCAAAGCTCATTGCCAAGGCTGAAAGCTATTTAAAGGAAAATTTTGATTCAAAGTATTACAATGCCGTTAAGGCAAGCTGTGAGGCGGAAAAGGCAGAGGCGCTTGCTGCTCATAATGAGAGAATGGCAGAGCTTGATAAAAAGCACAAGGCTGCTCTTGCAAAGACATCAGACAGCACTGAGATAAAGGAAGAAAACTACGTACACAAGAATCGTATTTCCAATGAGAAGCTTGAGCTCGAGAAAGAGTATCAGACGATCAAGGACAAAAAGCATGAGGCATACAGCTACAAGTATCACCTGATTGATATGCTTCGTCTTTCAAAGTTCACATTTATGGAGAAAAGAGCTCAGAAATGGGAGAATTACAAGTATACGTTCAATAGGAGAAACTTCCTGTTACAGAATGGTCTTTATATTGCAATTATACTTATATTCATAGCGCTTTGTGTCATAACACCGATAAAGAAGGGCACACCTCTTCTGACATACAACAACATACTGAATATTCTTCAGCAGGCTTCACCGAGAATGTTCTTAGCACTTGGTGTTGCAGGACTTATCCTCTTAACAGGAACGGACCTTTCTGTTGGACGAATGGTTGGTATGGGTATGACAACAGCCACAATCATCATGCATCAGGGTATCAATACAGGCTCTGTATTCGGTCATATATTTGACTTTACAGGAGTACCAACAGGTGCAAGAGTGGTTATCGCATTACTTGCGTGTATCGTGCTTTGTACATTCTTCACAAGTATTGCAGGATTTTTTACAGCGAAGTTTAAGATGCATCCGTTTATTTCAACCATGGCCAACATGCTTGTTATCTTCGGTATCGTAACATATGCTACAAAGGGAGTTTCATTCGGTGCAATTGAGCCGGTCATCCCTAACATGATTATTCCAAAGGTAAATGGTTTCCCAACCATCATCATCTGGGCAGTAGCAGCAATCGCAATTGTATGGTTTATCTGGAACAAGACAACATTTGGTAAAAACCTCTACGCAGTAGGAGGAAACCCGGAGGCAGCAGCAGTTTCAGGTATCTCAGTATTTGCAGTAACTCTCGGTGCATTCGTTATGGCTGGTATCCTTTATGGATTTGGCTCATGGCTTGAGTGTGCAAGAATGGTTGGTTCAGGCTCAGCAGCTTATGGACAGGGCTGGGACATGGACGCAATCGCAGCCTGTGTAGTTGGTGGTGTATCATTCACAGGTGGTATCGGTAAGATATCAGGTGTTGTAACTGGTGTATGTATCTTCACAGCACTCACATACTCTCTTACAATCCTTGGTATTGATACAAACCTTCAGTTCGTATTCTCAGGAATTATCATTCTTGTAGCAGTTACACTTGACTGTCTGAAATACGTTCAGAAGAAATAATATCGCAAGAAAATTTCTTTTTCATACTTCCAAAATGATCAGCAGAGATGTCAGGGTGGCATCTCTGCTTTTAGTTTGTGGTGTGAACAGTTATACTTTTTAGAATTACACTTTTGTTTATGTAAAGCTACAAAACAATATATCAGGTATGTTATAATATAGTTTAAACAGAGTAACTATTCTGGATAGTTACCCAATAAATTACGTTATCCGGGAGATAAATTTATGCTGCACACGAGCTTTATGGTGCATGCAGTACAATAATTATGAGCAGGGAGAAGGCATAACATGTATACATTATTACTGGTTGATGACGAAGAGGATGTAATAGAGGTAATCGAGAGAAAGGTATCCTGGGAGCAGATTGGTTTTCATGTGGTAGGACATGCGGGAAATGGCTTCAAGGCGCTTGAAATGATGGAGGACATGCAGCCGGATGTTGTGATGACTGACATACGTATGCCTTACATGGACGGACTTGAGCTGTGCAGTAACATCAGGCAGAGGTTTCCTGCGACGAAGCTATTGCTTTTCACAGGATTTGACGATTTTGAGTATGCAAAGGAGGCAGTACATCTCGAGATAGAGGAGTATATTTTAAAGCCGCTCAATCTGGCTGAAATCACGGAGGTATTCAAAAAGCTTAAGACAAAGCTGGATGATGAGCTGAATGAGAAGAAAAACACAGACATATTGAAGCAGTATTATGCAGCATCGCTGCCTGTTTTGCAGTCAAATTTTTACACGACACTTATCGAGGGACGCATACCGGAAAATGAGCTGGGCAGGTACATGCGTGACTATAAGATTATGCTTGAGGGACCATATTACTGCTGTATTATCATACATACCTCCGCAAGTCAGATGCCGCAGGGCATGGATATCAGACTGCTTGCAGTGTCAGTAGAGCGACAGGCACAGGCTGATTTAAAGGAGCGCTGGAATGGCAGGATTTTTAACTATCTCGGTGATACGGTCATGATAGCCCAGCTTGTGCAGCAGGAGGATATCTCTGAGCTGACAGATGAGTGCGACAGATTCTGCAAATATGTAAATCATGTAATGGGAGCAAAGGTAACTGTCGGAATCGGACAGGTGTGCGAAAATGTACAGGAGCTGGTGAGCTCTTATCAGAGTGCGAGGGAGGCAGTATCCTACAGGGTGCTTTATGGCAGCAACAGGGCAATAAACATGACAGAGGTTGAGCCACAGCGACGTATATCAAAGGATGGCGATGAGGGAAATGAGCTGTCAAATTTATTTAAAATGATTTGTATCGGCAAGATAGAGGATGTGGGACAGGCTGTTGAAGCGTATATGCAGCACAATTTTATGTCGCAGCAGTCACTTGAGAACTACCATGTGGCAGTAATGGAGCTTATCAGTGAGCTATATCACTTCATGAGCAATAATGAGCTAAATGCGCAGGAAATATCGGGAAGTGTAGGCAGGCTTTATAATGAGCTCTCCAATTTTGAGCCGGTGGTGCTCAAGCAGTGGCTTTTGGATTTTTCAAGCAGGCTGCACGATGATATGGCTGATGCCAGATACAACTCCAAGAAGTCACTCATAGACAGTGCAAAGGATTATGTGCACAGGAATTACAGAAGTGTGGACCTTGGACTTGACGATACATGTAAGGAATTAGGAGTATCTAACTCGTATTTTTCAAGTCTGTTCAAGAAGGAAACCGGCAGCTCGTTTGTGGAGTATCTGACTGATTACAGAATGGACAAGGCTGCCAGAATGCTTGTGGAGACAGACGACAAGAGCTATGTCATAGCCCAGAATGTAGGCTATGCGGATCCGAACTATTTCAGTTATGTTTTTAAGAGAAAGTATGGGGTTTCCCCATCCAGGTACAGGACAGAGTATGAGAAGAATAAGGTATAAATCAGGCAATATACAATCCATAATAATGCTCTCATTCTCACTGCTGTCGCTTGCAATAATGCTTGTCACAGTTGTGGTGATGTATATAAAATTTGCCGATGCATCGCAGGACAGTATCATAGAGAGTAATCATAAGGTGATGGACCAGACAATAGACAGTGTGGAAAGCTATCTGGTCAATATGAGGCAGGTTTCGGATTCGGCGTATTATAATGTAATAAAGGAGAATGATATTTTAAAGCAGTCTGACAGCATACACGATGGCATGAGCCTGCTCTATGAGTCAAACAAGGAATATCTGCGCAGTATTGCCTTGTATAATCAGTATGGAAGCCTTATAGCTGCAGAGCCTGTTGTGTCCCAGAAGGAGGACCCGAATGTGACAAAACAGGACTGGTTCATAGAAGCTATGGAGCGCATGGAAAATATACATTTTTCAACACCTCATGTACAGAATCTGTTTGACGATGGTTCCATGAGATATCATCTGGTCATATCATCAAGCCGTGCCGTGGAGCTGACCTCCGGTTCAGAATCACAGATGGGTGTGATGCTTGTGGACATGGATTATTCGAGTGTATCAAGGATGCTTGAGAGGATAAATACATCGGGAAAAGGACAGTATTATTATCTGTGTGATGCAAAGGGCAATATTATTTACCATCCGCATCAGATACAGTTTGATGGAGATGTTCCGGAAAACAGCGAGGTTGCGGCAAAGTCGCAAAACAGTATATATGATGATTATCTGAATGGAGTGCATCGTAAGATTATGGTAGATACAATCAGCTACACAGGCTGGAAGCTTGTATGTGTGATGCCATACTCCATCTTTACCAATAAGATGGCGGATGTGAAGCAGTTTGTTTTTGTTATAATGATTATTATGGCTATGATGTTTGTGTGGATAAACAGAGTGATAGCTATACGTATTTCAAAGCCGATAATGAAGCTGGATGATTCTGTGAAAAGGTATGAGAATGGCAATGAAGCAGATATTTATGTAGGTGGTTCCTCAGAGATACGGCATCTGGGATACTCTATACGTAATTCATATAAGCAGAACAATGAGCTCATGAAAAAGATCGTATGGGAGCAGAACGAGAGACGGAAGAGCGAGCTTGATGTGCTTCAAAGCCAGATTAATCCGCACTTTTTGTATAATACTCTTGACTCCATCACATGGATGATTGAAGGAGGCAAAAACGAGGAGGCCTCGTTTATGATTACGCAGCTTGCAAAACTTTTCCGTATCAGTCTGTCGAAGGGACATACCATAATACCTGTACGAGATGAGCTTTTGCACGCAAAAAGCTACATGAATATTCAGAAGGTGCGCTATAAGAACAAATTTGAGGTGAGCTTTGATGTAGACGAGGAAATAATGGACTACTGTGCGGTGAAGCTGGTGCTTCAGCCGATTTTGGAAAACGCACTAAATTACGGAATCAGAGAGCTGGACGATTTCGGAGAGATAGTAGTCGGAGGCCAAAAAGTGGGAGAGGATATCATCATAACGGTATCAGACAACGGAATGGGCATTCCGGAGAATGAAATTCCACTTTTGCTGACAAATACGGACAGGGTTCACAAGAAGGGCTCGGGAGTGGGGCTTGTCAATGTAAATAACAGGATAAAGATACTGTTTGGAGAGCGCTATGGCCTGCATATAGAAAGTGAGCTTGATGAGGGAACAGTTGTGACAATCAAAATCCCGGCAATTGTCTATTCAGAGGAAAACAGACTTCAATTTGAGGAGCATCATATAGCATGAAGCAAGTACAATTGCCTTGCTGCATGGGAGGTGTGAGAGTGACAGTGAAAAATAAATGGACAAATATGAGCAAGAATAAGAGAAACTTCATCATAACAGAGCTGCTGCTGGGAGTACTACTTGTGATAGGAATAGGTTTTATCGCATACAATAAGCTCAATGAAAAACCGGAGCGTATTGCAGTTGTGATGGCTGATGTGGATGAAAGCCACAGTGCTGCGTTTAAATATGGCATGAAAATGGCGGCCTCTGAGTATGGTGTGGATGTAGTTATGATAAGTAAGGAAAATCTGAACAACATGTCAGATGAAATTGATGTCATAAAGCAGGAGATAAACAAAAAAGCTGATGCGGTCGTTTTCAAGCCGACAGCAGAAAAAATGACAGAAGAAAAAAGCCTTAATACACTTATCCGGATAAATAAAAAGACACCGATAATGGTAGTCGGAGACCAGGCGGGAAGCGAGAGCTTTAAGTCGTTAAATACAGTGGAGTTTGACCAGTACAGCATGGGTGCCAAACTGGCACAAAAGCTTCTTGCTGACAACAACGGAACACTTTCAGGTAAAAAAATAGGAATCTATTGTGAAAACACTGAATCCGATGCCTGTAAAAAACGCATTGATGGCATAAAGGATACTCTCGCGGAGAGCGGCTGTGTTGTGATGTGGATTGTATCAGGTGTTTCGGATACCGGGGAGAAAATAAATCTGCAGTCACAGAGAAAGGTTGACATAGTTCTTGCAATAGATGATGCAAGTGTGGTTGATGCGGCAAAGGAAGCCTCTGATAATAATCTGCAGGGTGCACTGGTATATGGGATAGGAAACTCAACAGAAGCCATATATTATCTCGATTCGGGCTGGACAGAGGCTCTTATCACACCTGATGAATTTGCTGCCGGATACAAAAGTGTTGTAGGACTGGTCGATATGCTGCGTGGCAGTAGAAAATATTCAGTAGAGGAAAAGCCGGTATCTTACCAGCTTCTTACCAGAAAAAATCTGTTTGATGAAGAAAACAAGAAGCTTTTGTATGCAATCAGCCAGTAGTGGGGGAACAATAAATGAGAAGCAGAATAAGAAATACCATGATAATACTGTGTTTTGCACTGATATTGTCATTTGTCTCGTGCAGCAACAAAAGAGTTGACGAGAAAAAACAGATATATATAGGCGTGACCTGCTATGACCAGAAGGATACATTTATCGGGGAGCTGATAGAAACTTTCAAAAAGGAGTGCGCAAGTCTTGATACAGACAAATATGATATCAGCATGACAATCATGGATGCTGCAGGCTCACAGCGTGCACAGGATGACCAGGTGCAGGAGATGATAGAGGACGGCTGCAATGTGCTGTGTATTAATCTGGCAGACAGAACAGATTTGTCGCATATTATAAATGCTGCAATGGAGAAGGACATCCCGATTATTTTCTTTAACAGGGAGCCGGTTGATGAGGATTTAAATCGCTGGGATAAGCTGTACTATGTCGGGGCCAAGGCAAAGCAGTCAGGTCAGATGCAGGGGGAACTCATTGCCGATTATATAAAGAATAATCCGGGTGTGGATAAAAACGGTGATGGCAGGATACAGTACGTCATCCTAGAGGGAGAGATGGGACATCAGGATGCCATCGTCAGGACAGAGAGTGTGACAGAGAGCATGAAGAATAACGGTCTTCAGATAGAAAAGCTGAGCTGTCAGATAGCAAACTGGAATCGTGCTCAGGCGCAGAACCGTATGACACAGCTTATAGGTCAGTATAAAAACAGCATAGAGCTGGTTATTGCAAACAACGATGCAATGGCACTCGGAGCGATAGACGCATACGAAAAGCTTGGTGTGACGGAGTCGAATGTACCTGCATTTTTTGGAGTGGACGGCACAGACGATGGGCTTGAAGCAGTGCAGCAGTCGAAGCTTGCGGCAACAGTCTACAATGACAAGGAGGGACAGGCAAGGGCTATGGCTCAGCTTGCCTATCTGGCAGCCACCGGGGGCAGCATGAAAAACATAAAGTTTGAGGATAAAAAGTATGTTTATCTGCCGTATGAGAAGGTGACCCATGACAATGTAAATGAATTTGTGAAGGATGAACAGTGAGCTTATTTATGCTCGTTCCTCCACTCCCTCGGAGCCACTCCGTAGATATTTTTAAAGGCGCGTGAGAAATGAAGCTGATTTTCGTATCCAACGGCAGAACCAACATCTGCGATGGATAAGGAGGTCAGCTTTAAAAGCTCTGTGGCCTTTATCATACGATAATTCATGAGAAATTCCTGAGGTGAATGTCCAACGGAATTTTTGAAAATCTTGCCCAGATAGCTTCGGTTTATGCCGCAGACTCCGGCAATATCTTCGATTGAGATATCATTCTGAAAATTCTGCTCGATATAATTCATCGCTTCTTTTATATAAAAATCACTCATTTTCCCACCCGGAACGAGTTTTGATGATTTGGCTGACTGCATCAGATAATCCAGAAAAAGGTACATATGCCCAATCAGGTGATACGGTGATTCTGAGGGGTGCCTTGTGATGTAGAGCATTTCCTCAACAAGCTTTTCGCGGATATCCTTTGAGTGTGTGATATACAGGATTATTTTGGGTAAGCTCTGTTGTGGTGAGAGCCTCCTTGACGCGCAGACCGTCAAACTCAATCCATATGTATTCCCAGGGAAGCTTGTCATCTGCGATATAGGTATTTATCTGGCCGGGAAAAATCAGAAAGCCCTGCCCGCTTTTTATGTTGTAGGTTTGTGTAATGCCCTTTGCATTATCGGCCATCAGAGTGCCGGTGCCGGACAGTACATAGTGGAATAGATAGTGGTTTCTTGTGGCAGGACCAAAAGAATGTCCCGGTTCGCACTGCTCGTGGCCGAACTGGTACATACACAAATCTATGAAATTTACATTTGGAAAAATATTGAAGGAAAGCTTGTCCATGTTAGTCACTCCTTATTGATTCTGTCTCTTATACACATCT
>OWJD01000515.1_pt1 | contig 12347 bp, 14 predicted proteins | sample 1732601 | NCBI WGS metagenome assembly OWJD01 (sample SAMN05065733, study PRJEB22554) | human gut metagenome | biome: ENVO:2100002; feature: ENVO:00000062; material: ENVO:00002003 | host: Homo sapiens | place: USA
GCAAAAAGCCGTCTCCCTCCCAGTACAGCGCCTTGATCCGGTCCCGCCGCCGCCCGCAGAAGAGAAACAGCGCCCGCTGAAACGGGTCCATCTGGAACTGGCTCTTTACCAGGTTTGCCAGCCCGTCAATGCCGCGTCGCAGGTCTGTGTATCCGCAGGCGATGTACACCGGACAGCTGCAACTAAAATCGTTCAGCATGACTTTGCTGCCCGGAGGATCGCCAGCAGTGTGGCCTCATCCGCTCCCCCATAGACCTGAATCCGCACACCGCTTACCTCCATAGCGGCTACGATATGCCCGGAGAGCTGGGAACGCTCCATGATTGGCGCCTCTGCAAAGGCTACCTCCTGGACTTCTTTCAGGGCCTGGAACACCTTCCTCTGCCAGGAGAAATAGGTGGATACCGCGATTCCATTCTCCTGGCACCATTGGCCTACCGACAGCCCACTGCTCCGGCAGGCCTCCACACGCCGGCTCCATTCCACCAACCGCTGTTGTTGATTGGCTCTCTGTAAACTTGCTGCCTTCTCCATGTCTGCACCTCACTATCTTGGAGTCTGGGACACTCTCTGGTACTACGTAAGTGCTTAATAATCACCCGTCCCTAAAACAACGGCGGGCCCGGTTTATTCGGGCCCGCCGTTGTTATTGAATCATTTTTTCCTTTTTCTCAAAACCTCACGCTCCTGGACATTCGGATGCCACGGCATGAGACGCTCAAGTACTTCGTGAGATGGAGATTTTTCTTCGCTTGGCAGGAGACTAAGGACCATTAGCAGATAATCATAAGGCTCAAGGTTATTAGCCTTTGCCGTCTCTACTATCGAGTATACAATGGCACTGGATTCTGCACCCTTCACGCTGTCACAAAACAGCCAGTTCTTTCGGCCCACGACAAATGGACGGATCGCATTTTCGGCCAAGTTGTTAGAGATAGGAACCTCGGGAGAATCTAAAAACGCCGTCAGTTGGTGCTCCTGGTTCAGCGAATAGCGGACTGCGTCCTCCAGCTTGCTGCCTTTTTCGGGGTGTACCGTTTTTAGCCAGCAAAAATACTCCTCCAGAAGGGGACGAACCACATTCTGGCGGTATTCATTGCGTGTTTTCGGTAATATATAGCTCGTTTTGCCATCCAGGGTGAACAGCTTGGTACAATACCGGTATCCCACTGCCGCTTTGCTCGTTTTCACAGTTGCTCCGTCCGGCATAGCTTCCCGCCATTTTCTCCTGGCGTGGGCCCAACAGCCGCAATGGGTAACATTTGCAACCTGGTTGTACCCAGCATAACCATCCGTCACCAGATAGCCGTTAAAACCTTTTAGAAAGTTTGCGGGCCGTTTTCCACTACGGTCTGGCTGGTACTCAAAGATTCGGATGGGCTTTTTGCTGCCTTCCCCGCTGGCGTATACCCACATCCGGGACTCAGAGGCTGCGGCTTTGCCATCCTCTTTCAAAACCTGCACAGTGGTTTCATCCGCGTGGATCACGGTGTCTTCCAGCAAGGCCTGCTTCATATGCCGGTACAGAGGTTTCAGCCAGGTTTGGGTACACTGGATCACCCAGTTGGCCAGTGTGGCGCGGCTCAACTCCACTCCCTGTCTGGCCCAGATCTTCTCCTGGCGGGCCAAAGGAAGCCCGTCCACATATTTCTTAATTATGACGTCAGCCACGGTAGAGGGAGAAGCCAGAGAATGCTTCATCAGGGCAGCAGGCGCCTGTGTGGTCAGGATATGGGCAAAGCCGGTGTCCTTTTCGCACTTGTCACAGGCGTAGGTACAGCTGTAGTATTCCAAAATTTTTTCTTGCTGCGGAATAATAATCAATTCCCGGCGAACCAGCTTCTTACCAATCAGCCGGAACGTACCACCACACTTGCTGCAGTTCAACTTGGATTCCGGCAGCTGGAGTATAATCTCCTCTACAGGGAGATTTTTTGCCAGTTCGGCAATTGTGCGCTTTTTCTTTCGGGCATGCGCCTTTACCGTAAAGGTCTCCTCGGTGGGTTCTTCTGCCTTGTGGTCCTGCACCTGTTCCGCTTCATTAAACAGACAAATCTGGTCTTCGCTTAGAACATAGGTCTTTTTCTCGCTGGACTGTCCGAAACGGGCACGCTGAGCGTTGAGAAGGATCTCATTCATATGATCCAACTTCTTTTTCAGGTTATCAATCTCGGCCTGCTGTTGCCGGATGGTTGTCTGGAGTTCTGCCACTTCGGCAGCAGTATATGTATTTTTCTTCTGTGCTGCCGCCATGACGAACCTCCTCCAAAAACAACTTTATCGTAGGCTTATTATACCATAAACCTACGATAAAGTACATACATGTGCCATTTTTAGTTGAGATTTTTGCTCAAAACAGGTCTTTCGGCTTTCCTTTGCGGATTGCTGTCCGCTGCTCGATTTTCAGTCCCTCCATGAGCCAACGAAAACTCTGGTGGTCTATGAGCCGGAGTTCTGCCTCACTCCTCGGCCACTGAAATCGTCCATTGGACAGACGCTTGTATAGCAGAATATATCCATCTCCGGACCAGTAGAGTGCTTTGATTCGGTCTGTCCGGCGCCCGCAGAACAGAAACAGGCTTTCTTCACTCAGACAACCGCCGTACTGCTGACTTACGATAGCCGCCAGTCCGTCTATCCCGCGGCGAAGATCCGTGTATCCGCATGCCACGTAGTAGTTTTGGACTTTGCTCAGGTCGATCATAGCGATTGAATCGAGCGCAGTAAGGCTGCCACCACATCCATATCCACTCCAGAGGGAAGCCGGAGTTCTGCTCCATGATACCGGATATGAAGCATATCTTCGACCGTTGGAGTTGGATCCAACTTTATGAGATGGGTCTCTGCCGCTTCCGCCGCCTGGTGCCGCAGTTTTCGCAGCCAGTAGTAGAAACTCTTTTCTGAAATTCCGTGTTGCCGACAGAATTCACGATTGCTGAGTCCGCTTGCATTACACTCCTGGATCAGCGCTGACCAATTTTCTACCCGATACTCGTTACGCACCGCCAGTACGTCTGCCATTGTATCACCGCCTTGCTAATTGTCCTGAAAAACTCACCGTGAGTTTTTCAAGTTTTGAACTATTATCTCATTTCTGACGGTGAGATGATAGGCGGGTGATTATTAATCACTTACCTTATAACTTACAGCTTCTTCTGAACAACTTTTACACATCCGATGAACTTAGTCTATCTGCTCCAAGAGTCTATTGCATTTTGTGGTCGATAGGCAAAGAAGAGAAACAATGAGAAATCAATTACTATGATTCGTAGATCTACCAGAAGATGATACCCATATCAGATCTCCAGTGGATGTAACCTACATGATCTAATGGGGATAGCTTTTCTAATGGCAGATAAATGCAGATACAAATCCGGTCCAATTTGACCAAATTAAACTACACCTTGCAATAGTACTTTACGCGCTTTTGAAATCCACGCAGTCACATGATTAGCCGGCACACCAAACCGTTCTCCGATCTCCCTGCTATTGTATCCGTCCATGAGCATCCGAATCGCTTGGAATCCCTTGGCTGTCACTCCTGTAGCGGTCGCCTCTGCCCGCCTCAGCTGGTCAAATAGTGTTGAACAAGCTTCCCGCTGCTCTGGTGTATCATTGTCCAATACCCAACAGGGCAACTCCGCTGGGTCGGTAGCCACTTCCCGTCCGCGTCGCGTTGCCCGCTCCAGCTGAGAATAGATCTCATTTCGAATCAGTCGGTATGCGTAGGTGGAAAAGGCAACTGCATGTCCTGGTTTATCCGTCTGAGCAGCCTTGCACAGCCCTAGGCACCCAATCTGGAACAGATCGTCAAAGTCAAACATGCTCCCCGCGCCCAGCGTATGAACACAGTCTTGGATCACCTTACCCACCAGTCCCATGTTCTCCTCGACTTTGATCCGCTGCTCCTTTGTAAGCGGCGACAGCATATCATGCACCTCCTGATACCTTTCTCAAATCATTTTGCTGCTCCAGCCGCTCCTGGAGCAGTTTCCGGCTCTCGTCGATGACCACCTGGCAGTAGTACTCGCCCAGATGTCCGATATGGGCATGGGCCATCGGCGCCTGTACGGTCATGGCAAGCCACTGGTAGGCGTCCCGCTTGCTCATGAGTCCGGACTGATACAGCTTGTTGAATTCCTGATGTGCGGCATATCTCAGATGCCGCAGCTTCGGCCCGGCCAGACTCCCCATGGGCTCCAATGTCCCCGGGTGCGCCATCACAAAGGAGTCGCACGCAGGGTATCGGGAACAGACATAAGCCATCGCCCCTGGACGGTGTGTCTTACACAGGCCTTCAGCGCTACGGAGTACCGCAGGACTGCCGCAATGGCAGCGCAGCTGCCCCGCGCCAGGCAGTACCCCCGTCTGTCTGCGTCTTAATCTCTTACTCACCTTGTATCCCTCCTTGCCTGAGGATAACTTTTATATTTCTACTCAAAGCAGCACTGAAACGGCCGCTGAAAATGAAAAAAGGCCGGAAGCCCGCTGAAAAAAGACAATGCAGAGCCAAGCGCTGGAGTATTGGTGTCGCATCCAGCCATTGACTCTGCACTGTATTTCAGCGGCCTTCCGGCCACATATTTTTTCAACAAGACCTGCGCCTTGTGGTGCCGCGGTACAGCGGCTCCGTCACGATTCCCCACCCTTCTTCAGTGGGTCTGACGCCAAGGCGCCCCGGCGTATCGAGAGCCTGTGCGCAGCATCTTGCTATACGTGAATTATAGCAAAATACCGGCTAATAGTCAACGAAAAACCACAATTTCAATGCGTATTTCGCTACTTTTTTACCAATCTCAGTCTGGGAGATTTTTTCTCAGTCTGGGGACAGGTTTGCCGATCAATACTCCTCTTCGTCCTCGTCTGCCCACTCGTCATAGTCTTCCTGCTGGTGGCGTTGTTTGGCAAAATAGAGAGCCACAAGGCCGCCAATGCCACAGGCAAGTCCGACGAAAAACACCACCATAGGGACGATGGAAACATTAGAGTCTCCAGACTCCCCAGTAGGCTCTTGTTCCTGCGGCTCCTGTACCTGTCCGGAACTCTCCGATTGCTGCTGCGAATCGGGAGCTTGCTCTGAAGGCGGGTCAGGGATGGGAACAGTGGAGTTGATGCAGCTGAGGGTGTAGGTAGTGCTTCCACCCAAATCCATAGTCAGGACACCGGACTCATCCACTACGATGGGTGCCGGGAAGATGCCAGCGTCAGTACGCAGTTCAAACTCTACACCTGCCCAGCGTGTGCCCAGCTGGAGGACCAGTTGGTCGGGTTGCTGAGTAATTTTCGGTTCGGTACCGTCTGTGTCTGCAAAGGCAGTCGTGCAGAGGCACATGGCCAGACACATGGCGGTCAGGAGGGTCACCCGGAGTCGTCGTTGGGTCGTCATAGTCCTATTCCCTCCCCTCAGCGCATGGTGGACATGTGGGTGATCACACCCCAAATCCGATTGTTTTCATGGTTGATTCCCAGGATCCGCACAGTCGCTCTGGCTCCCCGGGGCGGCCGACCGCGCTTGGGGTAGGTACAGAGACAATCGATACCACCATCCAGAGAGACAAACACACCGTTGAGATCGACCATACTGACGGTGCCCACATAGCGGTTGCCCACCACATACTTCTTCAGAGCTTTCTCATAGGGGTTCTCCATCGCCTGCTTCACCGAGGCGGTCACCCTGGGGTGGTTGCGGTCGCTACGGTCCACTTCCAGTACTCGTACCAGCACGCGCTGGCCAGGCTGGTAGTGCTGCGCAGCATCTACCCAGCGCTGGTAGGACAGCTCTCTCAGGGGAATATAGCACTCCGCACCAAACAGATCCACAAAGACGCCCGCCCGGATGACGGAGATGACCCGAGCCTCAGCGCGGATTCCCTCGTAGATCTGGTAGTTGCCGTCCCGGTCGGTGCGGAAGTAGTACTCCCTGCGTTTGAGCGCCATAGCCTCCAGCCGGCTGCCCGCTACCACATTGTGCTCCTGGTCGATACCCTTGACGATGTAATCCACCTCCGCGCCCAGGCGCTTGTTGAGCAGATAGTGGAGCACGTCGCCTTTGGGCTGGCCACGATAGTCCGCAGGCTCCTCGATGGCCTCCAGCACCGGGATGATGACCTTGAAATCCCCGTGGTAGATGACAGCATAGGACATCTCCGGATTGTCCGCCAGGCGCTCCACGCCCTGGATCGTGCCGGTGAGGATCTTCTTGCTCTTGAGAGACTCCACCAGATCCAGCAAATCGTTGCGCAACCGATCCGCGTCCGTCTCCACCGTTCGCTCGGCGTCGATAGAGACCACCCTCTGGCGGCGCCTACCCGGCATACGGAGTTTTTGGGGCTGCCCAGAATCGGATTGCTCCTCCCCTTCGGTCGCATCGTCTCCCTCATCCTTCGCATGCTGCACCTCTTCCGTCTTCTTGCGGGAAGTGCGCCGGCGCCGTGACGGAGCAGCCGGTTCGGGGGCTTCTTCAGCCGTAGTATCCCCCGCACTCTGGACCACCCCAATATCAGCTGTCTCCATGTCCAGGTCAGTCTGGGAGCTGGCATCAGAGTCAGCGGATTCCACGTCAGTCTGGGACGCAAATCCCTCCTCACCAGGTTCAAACTGGCCATCCGGATTCCATTCCGGTTCAGTCTGGGGCGGAGCAGCCTGGCCATCGGTACCTTCCAGTGATTCCAAGTCAGTCTGGGGTGCGTCAGGGTCCAGGGTGTTGGCAGCTGCCAGCTCCAGATCTGTCATGCCGGCATCGACCTCCCCACTAGGCGGTGTTTCCAAGTCAGTATGGGAGTTGATGTCAGACTCGGTAGCAGTGGTCTCCGGCTCTGCATCAGGAGTCTGCTCCTCGATCTCTTTCTTAGTTTTTGTCATGGTATAGTATCCTCCTTTGGTTGAATATGTGGGGTACAGTACTGCTTATTAAAAATCTGCCGGCGGCCGAGATCGCTCATAGAGTGTCTTAGGCCGTCTGGCGGGCTTAGACGGGAATTCCGCAGGCTGACTGCTGCTCGGCGGTGCCTTTGGAACGGACTCTACTGGTGGGGCTGGGGGGGCCTCTTCTTCGGCAGACAGCTTTTCTGAGGCGGCAGGTACTGGCTCAGGCGGTTCGGTCACGCCTGGCGCCATTGGCGCCGACTGCTCCGGAGCTTCCGGTGGCTGGACCGGTACGTGGTCAGAATGGTAGTTCTGAATGCTAGTGCGCTCACACTCTTTCGCATACGGGTGCTCGGTGAAATCAAACTTCTTCGCTCGGAGAACCTTCTGGCCGCGGATGATGATCAGCAGGTCATCGTTGGGCAGCCGGAGCACCTCGTCTGGGGTCAACACCCGTCGTCTTCCAATCCCCTCTGTGTAGCGGTACTGTGGAATGACTTGTGCCAGAGCGATGCTCTGACGTGTGGTCATAGTGGAATTAACCTCTACCGTCATATCTCCGCTGCGTGCGCTGAAATATTCCGCCGTCACATCGTCTGTGGCACCCAGCATGATTTGGGTATCAGCATTTCCCAGCAGCTCCGCCCACAAATTATTGGGATAACGGTTTTGCAACTGAGGCAAGCTTTGTGAACACATAAGAATCTGCAGGGATCTCGAACGGATCGTGGAAAGTCGCCTGCCGAAGTCCTTTATGGTGCCGATATTATTCATCTCGTCAAGGATGATGTTGACCGGCACCTTACATCGCTGCTCCGGGGTGCTGTCTGCGTAACGGACCAGCTTGATGAACAGGAATGCAAAGAAAAGGGCCGAAAGGAACTCCAGCGAGGAGTTCTGGTCGTCCAGGATGATATAATAGGCACATTTGTTCCAGCCCGGCTCGGACAAGTCTATATCCGAGCTGCGAGTGATCCGCCGGACAGCTTCGCTTTGGAGAACCTGCAGACGGGTTCCGAGGCCCAACACGATTCCGGCGCGCACAGTATCGCTGGCCTGACTGAACAGGCTGTATGGTCCCTTAGCCGGATGATCGATGGGCAGCCGGTCAAAGAGCATGGTAAGTTCTTTCTCTGTATGCTGGGTGAGCATTTGGTAAACGGCGGGTAGATTCCTCTCCTCCGGTGTCCTAGTGGTATCCAGATCCACATACAGGATCAGGCTCTTGAGCAGATTGCTCTCACCGTTATCCCAGAAGTGGTCGCCCTTCTCGTCACCCTTCGTGTTGGATATGATCACGTCGGTGAGGATCTGGGCCATGAGGGTGTCGCCGCCCAGGTCAAACATGCAGTTCCAAGAGTCACTGTACTCTGGCTGTAAGAGGTTATAAACCCGCACTTTGTACCCGTGCTTTTTGAACAAACCAGCTGTATCTGCAAACATCTCCGATTTCGGATCTGCGACCACAACTGACTCTCCCCGCCGAATGCTCTGAAATAGTGCAGGTCGAATCACACCTCTGGATTTTCTGGTACCGCTGGCTCCAAACACAGCGATGTGCTTATTGAGGCGAGTATCCTCCGGCAGGCAAATAACCGAGCCACCCTCCGTCTTTCCCAGAATAATTCCTTTCGCTCGCTCTGGGCTGGCTATCTCCAGAACTTCACGCATCTCTTTCTCACTCATCCAACCGGATGTACCATAGGTACCCCGTTTACTGCGGGTGAAGTTGCGGGGATCGTAGTCATTGCTGCCAAACCGGTTATAGAGGCGAATGACGAGGTACAGGCCGCCCGACAGTGCTGCCACAAAAAAAGTACATTTCAATCCGCTCAGAGTCATGGCGCTGCGCCAGCATACAAGGGGCGAAAAGTAGATGGTTCCCATGGTGGCCTTACCGGTCATTCCACCATCAGCCAACCATTTTTGATAGCCTATCGTGAGCTGGTTGACTAAGCCACCGAGATAGAAAAGCGCCGCCATACCCAGTATGACGGCGATAATGATTCCTGCTGTGCGTACAGACTTACTCTTCATTCCATCAACTCCCTTCATCTCCCTCCTCCCCTGCTCCAATCCCAAGCACAGCTTCCAGGTCTGACAGTTCAATCTCCCGCAGCTGCGCTCGTCCCCCCACATACCTGTCCACAAACTGACTCTGCCAAGGATAACACAGGATTTCATAAGGAGCGTCGCTATGCTCAAGTGCCTGCCGCACCCGCACAAGGCGAGCAATGTCTCCATCCAAGTGGGAGAGAATTAGAGTTTTCCCATTTTGAGCGTCATACTCCATTACGCCGGGCATCGCCACACGCATCTGATCTGGGAAAACAGCTGTGAGTACCTGCTCATGCCAGTCTGGGAGCGTCAGGATATGCAGGAGTCGGATACCCTGTTCTGTCATGGGTATGAAATGCACATGGGGATAAATCCGATCAAAGCGCAGTTCCATTCGTTTGCTCTTATCGGACTCCAAAAGGGTCTGCAGCGCCAGATCCGTTTGCTCTCCCAGCAGGATGGCATGGTCTGCCCGGGCGGGGCCCGCATTCATGCGGGCCAATTCCTCCAGATGGCGGGCGGTCTTAAACTCACCCATACCACTCCACTTCATCACGGCGTCCCTTGTGTTGTAGACAGCATAGCAGTACCCCGGACTAAAGAGCGCACCTGTGAGGCGGGTGAAGATAGTCTTGTTCATCTCTGCATTGTCCAACTGCTTAACGGATTTAGCCTGATAAAAGCAGGCGCCGTCTGGCACAATCTGCTGAATTGCCCGTTTCTGAAGCGGTGGAAGCAGGAAAGACCGAGTTTCCACACCAGCGCCCATACAGACCGCCACCGATTCTGCGACCCGGTGATTTCGCTCCACATGACTTGCGCTCCCAGAAAAGCGGTGACCACCGGTTGTCGCCAGATACCAGTCAAGGGCTGCCGGGTTGAGGGCCTGCAGGAGAGGTAGCGCACTCTTGTAAAGTCGGATTGTCCTCCTATCCCCTCTTCCGCTGGTGGTAAGCATTTTGCAGGTACCGAGGTCTGCCCCGGTGGGAGTTCGGAAGTGCTGTACCACCTCCAGCCTTCTGACCAGCTCCTCCAGCGTTCGAACACTTCCCAGCAAGTGTAGGGATCGATGCGGAAATTCCCCACAGATGGCCAGCAGGTTAAGCAAACGATAGACATGACTGCCCGGCCGCAGCGTAATCATTCGGACTGCCCGGGGCCGTTGGAATTTGAGGCATGGCTGTTTCTCTCTTTGCCGCAAAACAGCTCCCGGTCACGCCTGGGAAGCCCTGTCTTTTCGGGGATTTTCCGCCGTTTCGGATTTACGTGGGCTTGCGGCCTGGAAACAGGCTTGAAATCCCGTATCTTTTCAGGTCCAAATTTCGCTCGTTTCATATAGTTTTTTCTCCTCCAAATCGTCTGCCTGTGCAGCCTCCAGCCACACAGGAAACCGGCTGGTAGGCACCACATACACCTCCGTACAGTCCACGTCTCCGGCGGCACTGCAATAGTAGTGGGCACACCGCCGGGGGGCATCATCTGGCAGTAGGTAGAGTGTAACGATGTCGGTCACCATGTTGACCTCGATGTTGTCATGGTCGCGGTAGGCACGCTCCGGGCGGTCGCGCTGATATACATGCCGGTAGGCCAGCACGCAGCTGCGGTAGAGTGCCGGCGGCTTGCCGTCGAAATAGCGCCGCAGCGCAGGATAAAGATATTGCTGGATATAGATGGGCGAGCCTGTACCCTTCTTTGGAAGAAGAGCCGGAATCTTCAGCACGAACCACCCCCGTCTGGCATAGCCCATCTCAATGGGGACGGTATCCAGCAGCATCTGCTCCGTCAGTTCCGTCGCCTTCGGATGCCCAGTATAGGCAGGAAGCACTCGTGCGAGCAGGGCCAGTTTCTCCACCTCTGCAGAAAATGCAAAGGCAGAACCGAAAGTGCCCGCCATGTCCTCCCGATCCAGCAGGCGTCGGGTACGGGTAAGTTCTACGGCCGCGCGCTCCATCCGACGCTCAGCGCCAGCCAAAGCCCGCCCAAAATCAGACTGTACCATTCCCACCACCCTCGCTCTCTGTGTAAAATCGCACATTGGGTACCTCCTGACCGTTGTAGTCTACGGTGGCAAACAGGCAGGGGACATTCGGCAACACCAGTTCCTGTGCCATACGGATATGAGGCAGGACAAAGATGTACCGCAGATCCTCCTGAGGCTGAAGCAGACGAGCCAGATGCTGCTCTCCATCATATAGGACCACGATCTCATAGCCGATGTCCTCCTTGAGAAAGAAGATTTGCGACGGATACGTGGCTGGGTAGTGGGCCATAGGCTCAACCTTGTCAATGAACTGCAAAAGCACCCATACCGCGAGAATCATGCGTGGGTCCGGCTGGCACATGGGATCTACCCCCAGATAGTACCCACCGGAAATATCGTAGAGCAATACATCCCGCTTCAGACCCCGGATGATTTTCTCCGCCGTCTGGGGCGGCTTGTCTTTCAACATGCGAATCACCTGAGTCTTTGTCAACGCCCCATACTCCGTCAGCCAATGGACAATGTGCTGTTCTTCCTGCAGCAGCATGGGCCAATTCCCCCCTTTCCAATATGTGCATAATCAGCGGTAATGCGTATTTTGCTCTTTATGCGCGTTTCGTCTTGGTAGAGCATCAGAGCCTGCGGGAGGTTGTTCAACAGCAGACCAACAAGTTTTTCATCCAGTTCTACGCCAGCAAGGCTGGAAAGATAGGAACTGGTACGTTGGATACTCCATGGACGCTTATAGGAGCGAGGCGAAAGCAGTGCATCGAAAACGTCAGCTACCGCAACCAACCTTGCATGGGGATGGATCTCGTTCCCCTTCAGGCCGAGGTAGCCGCTTCCATCAATGCGCTCATGATGCTGAAGCGCCACAGTCGCAGCAGTACGCATCGTACCATTGGTATGGCTCAGGATACGGGCACCGACGGTGGTGTGCACGCGCATGAGCACGCGTTCTTCCTCGGTCAGTGGGCCCGGTTTACAAAGGATTGCGGTAGGAATAGCTGTCTTCCCAATGTCGTGGACAAGGGCGGACTGGGTGACCGTTCTCACTTCGGAGTCTGGTAAGCCAGCCAGTTTAGCCAGCATTTCAGAAAGTGCCGCTGTACGGCGGCAGTGAGCCTGCTCTGCAGGAGGCAGAGGTTCGGGAAGATTCATATTGCTGCCCTCCTAACTTGAAAAAATCGGATATTTTCTGTACCACCATTTATGGGGTCTGTGTCTCAGCCAGCTGGTCACGGCTTGCTTCAACTGCCTCGCCGTCCGGAACAGAGGCGGCATCAGCAGTGTCAGCTACTGCCTTCAGCTCTTTGAGCATGGCCTCCAGCTCAGCGCGGTCGGTGGTAATCATCTGCTGTTCCTCCCTGGACGCCTTGATGATGACCGGTACCTTATTGCTGTTGCTGGAAATCAAAGCCTCGCCGCGCTCAAACTGGGTGAT
>OWJD01000533.1_pt1 | contig 11974 bp, 9 predicted proteins | sample 1732601 | NCBI WGS metagenome assembly OWJD01 (sample SAMN05065733, study PRJEB22554) | human gut metagenome | biome: ENVO:2100002; feature: ENVO:00000062; material: ENVO:00002003 | host: Homo sapiens | place: USA
ACGAGATTAGCGAGTGTCTCGTGGGCTCGGAGATGTGTATAAGAGACAGTCTCATACCTGTAAAAGCCTATCTTTACCTCACTCTCTGCGTGCTCTACTGCATTTTTTACTATGTTTGTAATGGCCTCACACTGCCAGTATGCATCAGCATGTATACAGGCATCCTTATCAGAACCTTCATCTATGGACAGCCTTATGTCTCTCAAATCGCAAAGTGCCATAACATTGTCAGCTGCCTCAGACACAATTTCAGACAGCAGCGTATCCTTCTCATCAAACTCCACAACATCCGCTTCAAGCCTTGAAAGCTTTAAGATAGCCTGCACCATATGCGATATATTATCCACATCACGCTTTGCCCTGCGCATTATCCTGCTTCTGTTTTCAGGTGCCATATCAGGATTTCCTTCCAGATTTTCCAGATTTATCGAAAGTGATGTGAGCGGTGTCTTAAGCTGATGCGATATGTCAGAAAGCGCATCCTTTAGCAAAAGCTTGTCTGCCTTTGCATTTTCCGCAGACTCCCTCAAATAGATTGCTGTCTTGTAAAGCTCTCCCTTTAGTATAGAAATCTCTCCCTCTGTGCTATCTGCCATAAAAAGTCTGTAGTCTCCCTGATTTATGCGGCGCAGATAATCCGCAGCCTGTCTGACCTGTCTTTTAAAGCTAAATCTTATAAGCACAATGTAAAGGCAAAAGCCCCCTGCAAAAAGCACAACAAGAAATATGTCTAGCCAAAGCGCTCCTTTAAGCGCTTTTTCATTTGACAAAACCGCGGAATCCTTTTCCATATCAATGCCGTATTTTTTTAAGAGCGTCTCTGCGCTTTTTAAATTTGTATAATCACTATCGAAGCTGCTGTCATTTAGAATCGCGGCTATACTGCCATCTGATACATCGGGATATTTTTCATGAATAAGCGCACATAGCTTAGCCACTGTGACGTTATAGTTTTTTGTATACGCCCTGTACTGAAAAAAGACGGTAAAAGCCATAACCGTCACACATATACATGTATATATTATCGCAAAATACACAAAATGTTTTCTGTTCTCTAAATTATATTTCTTCTTTCTCATGCTTTCCCCCGGGAACTGTCTCTGTCGGTCGATACTGTTTAAAGAGCTTCATCTGAATCAACACGATACCCGATTCCCTTCACAGTCTTTATCACATCCTCACCAAGCTTTGCCCTGATGCGCTTCATATAGACAGTCACTGTATGGTCGTACACATCGTTGCCTGTTGCCTCCCAGATGCAGTCAAGCACGGCATTTCTGGACACAGCCTTGTCGTGATTGGTGAAAAGCAGATCAAGTATGCGGTTTTCAAGACTTGAAAGAGCAATCACCTGTCCAGCCCTTCTTGCTTCCTTTTTGTCCAAATCATAGCTTATGCTTCCTGCGTGTATGACAGATGAACTGTCATCACTTTTCCTTCGTAAAAATACGCGGTTTACTCTCGCCACAAGCTCTCTTACTGAAAAAGGCTTTGTGATGTAATCCTCCGCTCCAAGCTCAAGTCCCTTTACTATATCATTTTCCTCATCCCTTGCGGTAAGAAAAATCACCGGTGTTTTTTCTTTTTCCAGCCTTTCGCTGTAAAAATCAAAGCCGTTCCCATCCGGAAGCGACACATCAAGCAGCACAAGGCCGGGGTGCTCACTCAAAAGCGCCCCAGCCTCCTTTAAATTGCCTGCTGTCAAAAGCTCATATTCAGGTTCTGTAAAGGTATCACACAGTCCCTCTGTTATTCCTTTATTGTCCTCTATGAGAAGTATTTTTTTCATATCAGCTCCCGCATTTCCTACAGATTTTCATTTTTGATTGTCTCAATAATGTTATTGTGTCTAAGCTTCGTCATTGATAGTTTCATGATAGCATAAATCAGCATTATTACAACCACTATACACAATATAATTGCTTTATACGGCGGCTCATAAATGATTGCGTCATCCATCCTGTTCATCATAACACATAAGAGATAGCTTATTAAAATACCAAGCGGTACACCTATTACAAGTGCCTTTACAGATATAAATACACTCTCGAGCCTGACCATTCCAGCAAACTGCTTATCTGTCATTCCAATGCTTCTTAGTGTTGCAAACTCGCGGCTTCTAAGCTCCATTCCGGTGCTTAAGGTATTGATGATATTTGTGATTCCTATTAAGGCAATAACCACAATAAGTCCGTATGCAAATACTCCAAGCAGTGTAAAGAGAGACTTTTCATCGCGCATCTCCTTATCCAGATTGCTGACATAAAAACTAATCTGCGAATACTCAGTATTTCCTTCCGTCTCCTTTTCGAATGTATCCTGATATTCATCTGCATTTTCTGCAACCACATATGCCGAATATGACGCATGTCCCGGTTTGAGCTCATTACCGCTCTTGCCGTCAGCCCATAGGCTTTCAAAGCCTTTTTGGTTCATAAACAAAAGCGTGGTATTGCCGTAGCCCTTATAACCTGTTGGCACCTTGTCTGTGACACCTGCAATAGTTACATCCACAGTCTTTCTGACTCCGTTATTTATTGTTTCCTCGTCAACGTATCCACTGTTATCCTCTGTGCCGCTTTCAGTATCACCTTCCACTGCATTATTATCATCTGTGCTGCTTTCAGTATCGCCTTCTGCTGCATTGTCATCAGAAGAAGCATCATCATAAACATTATAGCCACACTCGATTGTATCTCCTGCTTTATATTTGTACAGCTCCATCTCTTTTTTGACGTATTTTGAGCTATTCTCATTATACACATCAAATGTGCCTTTATTCACAAGAATTGCTCCTGCAGCTGCATTTTTTATGCCTGCGTCGGACGCATACTTATCATACGATTTGTCATCCAAAACTGTGATTAAAAACTCTTGTGAGACATCCTCACTGTCATCATAAAGCTGCCCGCAATACTCTCCATATTCCTTTGTATACTCCGGCTTACTGACATCGAAATCATAGCCTGCTCCAACCAGATAATCCTCAGCTCCTTCAATGCCACTCAAAAGCTTAGAGAGCTTTTCAATATCAAGGTCCTTTTTACATGACATATTTATTCCGATATTGTAATCTGTTGAAGCATATGACATCCCAACCCTGCTAAAGGCCATAGACATAAAGTATGATATCACAATAAAGGTTACTGAGCAGATGACAATAGATGTCACTGTGGTTCTGTACTTTTTATTGTTCCTCTTTATATTCTTATATGAGATAACGCCTCCGATACCCCAGATTCTGCCTATAATCGCCGGGGTCTTAAGCTTTGCTGACTTTATTTTAATCTCCTTTGTGTTTCTTATTGCTTCAAGCGGTGTGACCTTTGCCGCCCTTCTTGCACTGCCTGTTGCTGAGAAATAAATGGTTGCTATACTCATTATCACAGCAAGAATAAGTGCAGGCAGTGATGTGTGAAAGCTCAAAGCAAAGTTAAGCCAGCCTGCTGACAGCGCATTTACCACCTTGACAAGTATAAGCGATGCCAAAATACCACTCATGGTACCTACAGGAATACCAACCACTCCAAGCATTGCTGCCTCTGTCTTAACGCTGCTTTTTATCTGGCGCCTCGTAGCACCCACGCTTGCAAGCATACCATACTGCCTGATTTTTTCAGTGATTGATATGTTGAAGCTGTTTTTGATACAGTACACCGATGTCAGTATGATTATCAAAGCCACAACAGCGGCCACTGTAAACAATGCTTTAAATGAACCGTCAATCGGGAAAACGCACTCATAGCTTATAAGGTATCTATTCATATATATATCATATTTTGCATTTTCCATCTCTTTAAGAAACCTGTCACTCTCCTCAGCAGACATTTCAACAGATGAATTATTTGCCTTCTCAAACAGCTTTTCATCCACACCAATTATATCTGCAGTCACAGCATCCTTGTTTCTTAAAGCCTTTTGAGTGTATCTGCTGTACACTGTGAGTGTAGTGTCAGCTTCGCTTTTCTCACTCTTTGTGCCGTTATCAATTGCTGCCAGCTCATCAGAGTATGTGACAAATGTATATCCGGCGGCACTATAGTCCTCCATTCCATAGCCCGGTCTTTCCATGATGCCTACCACCTTGTAGTGCTTTGTCACAGTATCGGTAAGTGTCTCTGCATCATGCTCATATGCGCAGTTTTCCGATATGACACTTTCGGTGTTTGAATCATATCTCTTTCCGATATCAAGTGTTATCTCATCTCCCACCTTTATGTCGATTCGTCCGTTTGTCTTTAAGTGCCTTGGAATGACTATCTCATCCTCATTTTTTGCCATGCGCCCCTCTATCAGTTTAAAGCAGCCCCTCTCAAAGCCGGCCTCATCTGTTGCCATGACATATGCATACGGCTTATCCTCATTCTTGCAGTCATCTAGCTTTGCAAAGCCCATTCCCATTGTCTCAAATGTGCTTTCAATATTTCTGTTGTTTTTAAACTCCGAAAGCTCAGACATTTTCACATTCGAAAATTTCACATGAAAGTCGCCGCCCTTTTGCTTCTGGTATTCGATCACACTGTACTGAAAGCTTGACACAAGTGTGACAAGCGCCGACAAAAGCGCTGTTGCAAGAATTATTCCGACTATCGTGACAATAGTTCTTTTCCTGTTGAGCTTTAAGTTTTTTAATGTGAGTGTCTTCATCAAATTCATCTGATTTTACCATCCTCTATCATTATTGTGCGGTCAGCCGCCTTTGCAAGCTCCATATTGTGTGTAATCATAATAATTGTCTGGTTAAGCTCACGGTTTGAGGTCTTTAATAGATGCATAATCTCGTTGCTTGCCTTGGTATCCAGGTTTCCGGTCGGCTCATCAGCTAGCACTATAGATGGTCTCGTAATCAGGGCTCTTCCTATAGATGTGCGCTGCTGCTGTCCTCCTGAAAGCTCATTTGGCAGATGAGTACGTCTCTCTGTAAGTCCAAGGCGCAAAAGCATGTCATCCATCTGTGCTTTTTCCACCTTTCTTCCATCAAGCTCCATCGGGATTGCCATGTTTTCCTCCACATTTAATATAGGTATCAGATTATAAAACTGATAAATGATGCCTACCTGTCTTCTTCTGAATATGGCAAGCTCATCATCATTCATTGCAAAAATATCAGTGCCGTTTATATACACCTTTCCGCTTGTTGGTCTGTCAACACCTCCGAGCAGATGAAGCAGTGTGGATTTTCCAGAGCCGCTCGCCCCGACTATTGCCACAAACTCTCCCTTTTCCACGCTCAATGACACATCGTCCAAAGCCTTTACCTGATTTTCTCCGGCTCCGTATATTTTTGATAAGTGTTCTACTCTAAGCAGTTCCATTTAATTCTCCTTTTCTTCTCTATGCATTTTTGAGTGCTATGCGGTCTGCCATCTAAAGTACAGCTACCCCGCGATACAAGTGTATAATACATTATGTAAAGTTACAGGTAGGTTACTTTTAAAAAATATTACAGCATAATATAAAAACTCCGGTCAGAACAAAAAGTTTTCTGTGCCGGAGCTTATATGTTATATGTTTTATAATTATCTATGCCAATAATTATTTCTGCTTATATGAAGATAAAAAGTCTGCAAGCTTGCCTGTGGCATCCTTTAATATCTCTGTTCTAGGCAGATATACCACTCTGAAATGATCAGGCTTATCCCAGTTGAAGCCGCCGCCGTGGATGATGAGTATCTTCTTCTCACGAAGCAGATCGAGTGCAAACTGTTCATCGTTTGTAATGTTGAACCTTGCAGTATCAATCTTTGGGAATATGTAAAATGCTGCCTTTGGCTTTACTGCCGAAATTCCCGGTATATCGTTTAATGCCTTGTAGACGTACTCTCTCTGCTCATAGATTCGTCCGCCCGGCACAATATACTCGCCTACACTCTGATATCCGCCTAAAGCCGTCTGCACTATCGACTGCGCCGGAACATTCGAGCAAAGACGCATGTTTGAGAGCATGTTGAGACCCTCGATATAGTCCTTTCCGAGTGCCTTGTTGCCGCTTAAAACCATCCATCCGATACGATAGCCTGCTATCATATGCGACTTCGAAAGACCGCTGAAGGTCACACAGAAGAGGTCTGGTGCAAGTGATGCAATAGACACATGCTCATAGTCATCCATCACCAGCCTGTCATATATCTCATCCGAAAAAATCATGAGCTCGTGCTCTCTTGCCACATCAACTATCTGCTGCAGCACCTCCCTTGGATAGAGCGCTCCTGTAGGGTTATTAGGGTTGATTATTACGATTGCCTTTGTCTTGTCTGTAATCTTCTTTTTGATATCCTCTATGTCCGGATACCACTCTGACTGCTCATCACAGATATAGTGCACTGCCGTGCCTCCCGCAAGTGTAACGCAGGCTGTCCAAAGCGGATAGTCCGGTGCCGGCACCAGCACCTCATCACCATTGTCAAGAAGCGCTGACATGCTTAAGTTTATAAGCTCGCTGACTCCGTTTCCGGTGTAGATATCCTCAACCGTCACATTAGGAAGCTTTTTGAGCTGTGCATATTGCATGATTGCTTTTCTTGCAGAAAAAAGTCCCTTGGAGTTGGAATACCCCTCACAGTCCGTGAGCTGGCGAGACATATCATATATCACCTCATCAGGTGTCCTGAAGCCAAACGGCGCAGGATTTCCTATATTGAGCTTCAACACATTTGTGCCGTTTTCCTCCATGCGGGCCGCCTCATCCACCACCGGTCCTCTAACATCATAAAGCACATTATCTAATTTTCTGGATTTTCCAAATTCTCTCATCCTGACAATCTCCTTTTATTTTCGTAACAATTCCTGTATCCGTAATATATCCTGCTAGCCTAAAAGCTCAAAAACAGCCTCAGCGTCAAATACCACCTGCTTTACCTTATCTACCTCTATCTGATAAAGTGCATTTGCAGCCAGATGCTCTGCAGCCTGCTCGAGATCTCTTATGCCCGATGTGTTCTCGTGAAGCTTAATCACTGCATCAAGTCCGTCCTCTGTGAGAACGCACTCCTCCTCCTTCATTCCCATTCGCTCAAATACCTTGCGCAGGGCAAATCTCTGGAAGATGACCTTCTTCTCTTCATCGGTATAGTCCGGAATATCAATCACTGCAAAACGTGACATAAGCGGTGCAGAAATCTGGGATTTATCATTGGCTGTTGCAATCGGATATACTCCGACGGTCGGCACCATACACTCCATATAGTTGTCTGTAAAGCCCAGATTGTCAAGCAGTGTCAAAAGTACATCTGCAGGATTTCCGTTGCCGTTTTTGCTTGAGGCCTTGTCGAGCTCATTGATGATAAATACAAGATTTGACTCTCCTGCCTGTGAAAATGCCTCCATAATGATTCCCGGCTTTGCGTTTGAATAGATTCTTGAGCTTCCTGTGAGCTGCTCTGCATCATTTATGGAGCTCATATCGAGTGTGGTCCATGGAAGCTTGAGTATATGTGCAACAGCATATGCAATCTGTGACTTTCCGGTTCCTGCCGGTCCACAGAGCAGCAGTCCGTAGGCAGGAAGTGTATGAGTCCTGTTTATCTGGATAATAGTCTCAATGATTCTCTGCTTCACACTCTCCATGCCATAGAGCTCCTCATCGAGTATGCGCCTTGCCTCCACAGGGTCAATTGCCTCAAAGTAATTTCCCTTCCACTGGATATTCATCATGATGGAAAGTGCTCTCTGCGCATGGCGTCTCTCCTCAGGTGATACCTCGCTTGAACGCGCAACTGCCAGATTTCTTCTGGCCCACAGCAGTATATTGTCAGGCAGTGTACGGCCTGCACAGGTCATGAAATCTGTGATGCTCTGTATACTGGTGAGCTTCATGCTGTCGCCCTCTTCCTCGTAATCATCGAGGTCAGGTTCATCCTCAGGCATGGTGCTGGCAAAGAGCCTTTCCATCATATACTGCAGGAATCCATCCTCTGCAGACAGCTTTGTGCCTCTGCCGAGAGACACCTCCCTCACCCTGTATACTGCGTATCCGTCAGGTGTATTGACTCCTGAAAGCTGTACCTTTATGTGATTTTCGCCAAGCCACTTAAAAAGGCTAACGAAGCGGGAATCAATGCGCAGGATATCTGCACTGGTCACCCCATCACCATTCTCAAATTCAAAGGATGTACGCTTTATCGGATTTGTAAACATACCAAGCGCATGATGCGCCCACTCCTTTTGCTTATTGTCTATCACAACAATCGGTTTATCGGCCGATGCCTTGGTCTCTGTCGAATGAAATGTCTCATATGTACACTCCGGATGCTCGTTTGCTACCGGTGTATCGCTAAAATCAAATACTGGCATTTTTATTCCTCTCTTTTCGTAATTGTATTCTTCATCATATCCTGTCAAAGGCTATGTCTTGTACCACCTCGCCCGCGATGATAAGTCCTGCCACTGATGGTACAAATGCAAGGCTTCCGGGAATATCCCTGCGCTCTGTGCACTTGTGTTCGGCACCCGGCGGGCAGATGCAGTTGGTTCTGCAGTTTATAGACATATCCTCTATCGGTCTTGTAGGCTTCTCCTCAGAGTATACCACCTTGAGCTTTTTCACGCCACGTTTTTTAAGCTCACGGCGCATGACCTTTGCAAGAGGACACATGCTGGTCTTATATATATCAGCCACCTTAAATGCACTTGCATCCAGCTTATTTCCCGCTCCCATGCTGCTTATGATAGGGACATTTTTCTCCTGTGCCTTCATGACAAGCGCAATCTTTGCTGTGACCGTATCAACCGCGTCAACTATATAATCATACTCTTCAAACGGAAATTCATCAGCATTTTCCGGCAAAAAGAAGCACCTGTGCGTCACGACACTGACATCAGGATTAATATCATGAATCCTCTCCTCCATCACATCTGTCTTGTATTTTCCTATGGTCTTTCGGGTTGCAATTATCTGCCTGTTTAGGTTTGTAAGACACACCTTGTCATCATCGATAAGGTCAATCGCTCCCACGCCGCTTCTGACTAGTGCCTCGCAGACATATCCGCCCACTCCTCCTATTCCAAATACTGCGACTCTTGCGCCCTTTAGCCTATCCATCGCCTCTTTTCCAAGCAAAAGCTGTGTTCTTGAAAACTGATTTAACATTTATTTCTCCTTTTCATCCCTGACCACACCGACACCGGCAGAAATCAGGAGTCTTACTGTATCCTTAAGCATACTCCAGTCAGCCTTTGACAGCTCATCGGCAGCCTTTATCATCTCAATGAGCTGCTTAAATGACATCTGGTCAAGGTTCTCAAAATTGGAGTCCGATGCTATTGAAAAAAGCACATTTACAAACTGCTTTCGCTGCGCCTCATCCATGCTGCCTATCCAGTTTCTGAGTGTCTTGTCAAGGCGCACACTGTTTTTGTCCAGCCCATCCGCCTTTATGATACTTCCGCCCATTATCTCCCATGAAAAAGCATCATGCTGCAGCGGCCCCGAATTATGGCTTCTTACCACCTCATAATCGTCCACATGCTCAAGCAATAAGCCAACAATAGACGACTGTGGCAGAAATGTCTCTATTCTGTCAAAAATTCTTTTGTAACCTGCCGTATATATCATCTTGTGATTGAAGCCCGGCCCGTCAAAATTAAACACCTTAATAATGACATCCTGCACCTCTTTATCCACATGCATGGCGGCAAACACTGCCAGATTTCCACCCTTTGAGTGTCCGCCTATCCACAGCTTTCTTGTATTGATGCTTTTATTGTTGATATTTTCATCATCTAAAGCTTTATCATTTATGGCTTTTTCATTTATGCCCCTATCATCATTGCATATATATGCTGCCACCTGCTTTAAATATTTTTTCGCCTTGTTCTGTCCCGGTGTCTCATCGAGATAGCTTAGATTAAAGTTTTCCTTCCAGCCGACCACGGAATGGTCTGTACCACTGTAGGAAATGAAATATGTGCCGTCAGGCAGTTCTATCGTAACCGCAGAAAACTGCGACTCCTCTTTTTCACTTATATCGTATATATAATATCTCAAAATGCAGTCAGCATAGCGCCTTGAGTGCGCCAGCTTTTGAAGCAGCCTCGCGGAGTGGCGGAAAAGATTAGGCATCTGCTCAATCTCATCATCACTGTGGTCCGCGCAGTAAAGGCTTGAAAGCTGTTTTATCGTAAGGTATGACTTCTTTGCATCCGGCATATATGACTTCATCTGCACATAAATAAGCTGTGAAAAAATCAGTCCGTCCACCTCATTTACATGCACCTCATCAAAGCCTATATCTCCACGCCAGTCAATATAATCCATGATATCTGCCATACAATGCCCTCCTGAAATATATCCGTCTTATTCATCATAGTGATCTAGGAAGCTGTGCTTTATGCCATCCTTTTTATATGCTACAACCGTAGCCAGATTTACATTCTCCACGCTCTTAAATATATTTGCCTCGACAAAAGGATTCACCTTTTTAAGATTAGCGATGAGCTGCTTTATCTCAACACGCTTTGAGCGGTTTTCCTCATTATTGCAGGTGGTACAGGTATCTGTAAACTTGCAGGCACACTGTATAAAATGTAGACCGTTGTAATCACGCCATGCCTTGATATCGTCCTCCCTGACCAGGTAAAGAGGCCTGATAAGCTCCATGCCCTCAAAGTTTGTGCTGTGAAGCTTAGGCATCATGGTCTGTACCTGTGCACCGTAGAGCATGCCCATGAGTATCGTCTCGATAACATCATCATAATGATGTCCGAGCGCAATTTTGTTGCAGCCCAGCTCCTTTGCAAATGCATACAGATGTCCTCTTCTCATCCTCGCACATAAATAGCATGGCGATTTTTCGATATCATATACAGCATCAAATATATCTGACTCAAAAATAGTGGCAGGGATGCCAAGGTTCCTGCAGTTTTCCTCTATGACATGCCTGTTCGCCTCATTATATCCCGGGTCCATGACGAGAAACTTCACATCAAAATCAAACTTGTTGTGATGCTTAAGCTCCTGAAACAGCTTTGCCATGAGCATGGAATCCTTACCTCCCGAAATACACACCGCAATCTTATCCCCCGGTTTTACAAGCTCATAGGTGTTTATCGCCTTTGTAAACTTGCGCCAGATGGATTTCTTAAATTTCTTTCTGATGCTTTGCTCCACATCTGCCTTTATATCGCGCTCTGCCACCTCATCCTCTTTCATGGCATCAAGCAGCCAGCTTATATAGCCTCCCTTTAAGCTTACCGCATCAAAACCTTTTTCTGTGAGACACTCTGCCACATCCACACTCGTCTTACCACGGCTGCAGACTATGACAAGCTTCTTATCATGCACCACCCTCTCATCTGACTCTATTTCCTCTGCCTGAATATTGAGTGCTCCCTTTATGGCACCGTGCGCCACCTCTTCCTCACTTCTTATATCTATTATCTGATAGCTGTTACTATCCAGCTTTTTAACTTCTTCTATACTAAGCTGCATTTTATTTCTCCTATATTATTTCCGCAATGACTTTATTTCCTGAAATATCCTGTACTCATAATATGCTGTCACCACAAGGATGAGCCCTATCATAATGAGGCTGTATACATCGCGGATTGCTATTCCAAACGCATCACACACACATGGCACCAAAAGCCCCGCAGTAAAAACAAGCTTTACAAACGTCAAAAGCCTGAGTGAATACTTTCTGATATTGCCCACACACAGCTCCGCTGCTATGTGATTTAGCTTTTCCGGATAATGCTGCAGCCATGTGATTGCAATGTATACAAGCAAAAGCACAAGTATATTGGCCACAAACTTAAATACCTGTATGTGATAGCACACTCCATAATAAATCTGTAAGCCTATATACGCAAGAGCTAAAAGCGCATCTATTGCCTCAAGCACCGCCGAAGCAAAGGTCATATCTCTTTTTCTCATATAAATCTACTACCTTTCATTAACACCTTAAACACGTAAAAATAAGGTAAAACGATATTGTTTCTCTTTAAACTATCTAATTTTATCATATTATGGACTATC
>OWJD01000551.1_pt1 | contig 11683 bp, 10 predicted proteins | sample 1732601 | NCBI WGS metagenome assembly OWJD01 (sample SAMN05065733, study PRJEB22554) | human gut metagenome | biome: ENVO:2100002; feature: ENVO:00000062; material: ENVO:00002003 | host: Homo sapiens | place: USA
TGGAAGTCATTCTTTTGCCTCAGCGCTTGGCGCTCAAGTATAATACCACACCCCCCGCCTCCTTGTCAACACTTTTTGACAGATTTTTTCCAATTTCTTTGCAGAATAAAGGATTCCCCTGTTTTTCACCCGTTTCAGGGCGTGCCTTTTTTCTTGACAAGGCTGCAGACAGAACGTATTATGGAGTTATCCCCGTATCCTGTATGATATAGCTATACTTATTCTATAAAGGAGAAGCGCCATGTCCTGTGTCAACATCCGCGGCTGCTGCATCGGCGAGGGCCGCCCCAAAGTTATTATTCCTATTGTAGAGCCCACGGAAACCGCCGTTCTGGAAAAGGCCGCCGAGTTTTCCACATTGCGCGCCGATTGTGTGGAATGGCGTATCGATTGCTTTGAAGGTGCAAAAGACCTTCCGGCTATCGTGCTCTGCGTTGCGAAGCTCCGTGTTGCCTTGAAGGATAAGCTGCTTCTTTTCACCTTCCGCACAAAGGCTGAGGGCGGTAAAGTCGCTCTGGCCCACGAAGAGTATCTTCATTTTATCCGCACCGTTCTTGCCACCGACTGCGCCGATCTGATCGACATTGAATTTTTCACTTCAGGCGCAGAGCTTCCCGCGCTGATCGAAGAAGCCCACACCGCCGGGGCTGCAGTGGTGTGTTCCAGCCACGACTTCCATAAAACGCCGCCGCGCGCCGAACTGGTGAGCCGCATGGTTGCCATGCAGCAGGCCGGGGCCGATCTGCCCAAACTGGCCGTGATGCCCCAGAGCCGTGACGATGTGCTGGAGCTTCTGGCTGCCACCGCTGAAATGGCCGACCGGCATCCGGAGACTCCCATCATCACCATGAGCATGGGGGCTTTGGGCGCTGTGAGCCGCCTTTCCGGCGAAGCCCTTGGCTCCGCCATGACCTTTGCCAATCCCGGACAGGCCAGTGCACCGGGGCAGGTATCGTTGGAGGTCGTAAACGAAGTATTGGATGCACTGCATTTATAAATCCAGAAAGGAGCTTTTATGAAAAAGAAGTATTCTGCTCTCCCAGAACTTCTTTTGCGAAGTATTTTTTACACGCTTATCAATTATGTGCTTCTCAGCATGGTGCTGTCTTTTCGGCTTCATTGGAGTTCCATTCTGTTTTCTGCTGCCATGCTGTGGTTTGCTTTGGATTATTCAAAGACCATCCAGCAGTTGACCGGCAAACGGCTTCTCGCAGACCTTTTATGGCTTGGCTGCATTCTCATCAGCACATTTATTGCATTCTTTGTCGGGTACATTCAAGGCTCGTTCGCATCATTTTAACGAAAAAGACCGGAGCTGTAGGTCGCACTTACAGTTCCGGTCTTTCTTTTTATGTCACAAAGAGATGATTATGCCAGCTTGGCTTCCAGACGGGTGCGGATGGCCTTGATAAAGCCCTCACTGTCCACAGCGGTGGGGGTGATGCCCTCAGCCAGACCGCACAGGTCTTTCGTCATGATGCCGTCGTTCAGGGTCTGCAGGCTGGCGGCTTCCAGTGCCTCGCCAAACTTCACCAGCTCCGGCAGGCCGTCCAGTTCACCGCGCTTCTTGAACGCGCCAGACCACGCAAAGATGGTAGCCATGGGGTTAGTGGAGGTCTTTTCGCCCTTCAGGTACTTATAGTAATGGCGGGTGACGGTGCCGTGGGCGGCCTCGAACTCGTACTTGCCGTCCGGACTGACCAGCACGCTGGTCATCATAGCCAGAGAGCCAAAGGCAGTGGAGACCATATCGCTCATCACGTCACCGTCGTAGTTCTTGCAGGCCCAGACAAAGCCGCCCTCGCTGCGAATGACGCGGGCAACGATATCGTCAATGAGGCTGTAGAAGTAGGTGATGCCTGCGGCCTCGAACTTTGCCTTATACTCGGCATCGTACACTTCCTGGAAGATATCCTTGAAGGTGTGGTCGTACTTCTTGGAGATGGTATCCTTTGCGCCGAACCACAGGTCCTGCTTCACATCCAGTGCGTAGTTGAAACAGCTGCGGGCAAAGCTGCGGATGGAATCATCCTTGTTGTACTGGCCCTGCAGAACGCCTGCGCCCTCAAAATCAAACACGGTGGCGCGCTGCTCAGAGCCATCGGCACCGGTGAACACCAGTTCCGCCTTGCCTGCACCCGGGATGCGGAACTCAGTGCACTTGTACACATCGCCGTAGGCGTGGCGGGCAATGGTGATGGGCTTTTTCCAGTTCTTGACCACCGGCTTGATGCTGTCGATCATGATGGGTGCGCGGAACACGGTGCCGTCCAGCACCGCGCGGATGGTGCCGTTGGGGCTTTTCCACATCTCATGCAGCTTATACTCGTCCATGCGCTGGGCATTGGGAGTGATGGTGGCGCACTTGACCGAAACGCCGTACTTCTTGTTGGCAAGGGCGGCATCCATGGTCACCTTGTCGGCGGTAGCGTCGCGGTTGGGCAGGCCCAGATCGTAATATTCGGTCTTGAGGTCCACAAACGGAAGGATCAGTTCGTCCTTGATCATCTTCCACAGAATGCGGGTCATTTCGTCGCCGTCCATCTCGACGAGGGGCGTGGTCATTTTGATCTTTTCCATAGCAGGGTTCCCTTTCCTCTCTTTGGATCGTTTCTCCAGCCGCGCTGCACTGCCAGATGCCGCGCGGGCAGTTCGGCAGAATGTTTATTTGCGGTAAGCGGCTGCCAGCTTTTCAAGGGCCGGCAGGCTGCGCTTGACCTTTTCGGTATCGATGCAGTAGGCAAGGCGCACATAGCCCTTGACACCGAAGCTGTCGCTGGGCACCAGCAGCAGGTCAAACTCCCGGGCCTTCATGCAGAAAGCGTTGGCATCCTCTTCCAGAGCCTTGGGGAAGATGTAGAAGGTACCGCCGGGGCGCTCCACCTCAAAACCCAGCGCGGTGAGCTTATCGTACAGCAGGTTCATGTTGGTCTCATACACACTCAGATCACTGGTCACATCCTGACAGCGGCTTACGGCCCGCTGGATGATGCTGGGCGGGCAGTTGTGGCCGGTGAAGCGGGAGATCTGGGCCATCATGTCCACCAGCACATCCTCGCCCTCACAGCCCGGACGCACCGCCACATAGCCAAGGCGCTCGCCGGGCAGGCTCAGGCTCTTGGAATAGGAGAAGCAGGTGAGAGTGTGGGGGTAGAACGCCGCCGGGTAGGGCACCTTTTTGCCGTCGAATGCGATATCGCGGTAGGGCTCATCGCTGACGAGGAAGATGTTGTGGCCAAAAGCCTTGCTCTTCTCGGTCAGGATCTCTGCCATGCGGGTGAGCGTCCCGGCAGAGTAGACCACGCCGGTGGGGTTGTTGGGGGTGTTGATGAGCACACAGGTGGTCTTTTCGCCGATCATCTGCTCGAATGCGTCCAGATTGGGCTGGAAGGTCGGTGCCTGCGGCGGCACCACCTTGAGGACTGCCCCGGTGCCCGCCACATAGGGGCCGTACTCCGGGAAGTAGGGCGCAAAGGTGAGCACCTCGTCGCCGGGCTGCGTGACCGCACGGATGGCATGGGCAATGGCACCCGCCGCACCGGTGGTGGGGAAGATGTGCTTCTGCTCATAGGGCAGGCCAAAGGTCTTTGTCAGGTGCGCTGCCACATCGGTGCGGAAGCCCGGGTCGCCCTGACTGGGGCAGTAGCCGTGCAGGTTTACCGGCTCTTCGTTGGTCAGCAGATCCTGCATGGCGGCAGTGAACTCCTGCGGGCAGGGCACGCTGGGGTTGCCCAGCGAGTAATCGAACACGTTCTCATATCCGATCTCTGCGGCACGCTGCTTGCCGTACATGAAGGTCTCGCGGATGACGCTCTTATTGCCGAGCATCGCGCGGTAGGTCTCGTTCAGCATAATACTTTCCCCCGAGAGTTTATTTGTGGGCAGCCGTATAGCTCTGCTCCACCTTGATAATGCAGCTGTAGGCTGTATCCTGTTCCTTGATGAACTGTTCCAGCTGTTCCAGCAGCTCTACCTTATCCCCTGCATAGCCTGCCGGCAGCACCAGATCGAACAGCACGTTGGTGTGGGTCCTGCCCGGCACGATGCGCAGATCGTGCAGCGAAAGGGCCGGGTCGAGCTGGCGCAGCTTTTCGGTCAGACGGGCACGCAGCACGCCCACGGCAGCATCCGAGGTAACGATGGGGTCGTAGTGGATGGTAACCAAAAGCCGGTCATTCTTTAGAAAATCCCGTTCAATGTTGTCGATCAGGTCGTGTGCCTCCAGCGGGTCCTGCTCGGCAGGCAGTTCCACATGCAGGGAGGCGAACTGGTGTCCCGGGCCGTAGTCGTGCACCATCAAATCGTGCATTCCCAGCACGCCGGGATAGGAGAGCACCTTCTGCTCGATGTGGTCCACCAGATCCTCGCTGGGGCTTTCGCCCAGCAGCGGGCTGAGCGTATCCATCACAAGGCCCCAGCCGGAGATCAGGATGAACGCCGCCACGCCTACGCCCATCAGGCCATCCAGCACATCCCAGCCGGTCACGCGGCACAGCACCGCTGCAATGAGCACCGCGCTGGTGCTCAGCACATCGTTGCGGCTGTCCGCAGCAGTGGCAATGAGGGTCTCGGAGCCGATGATACGCCCGATGGTGCGGTTGAAGCCGCTCATCCACAGCTTGACGAGGATGGATGCGATCAGCACGGCCACCGTGAGCCAGCTGAACATCACCGGGGTGGGGTGCAGCACCTTGACCACAGATTCCTTCAGCAGTGAAAAGCCGATGCCGAGAATGGTCACGCTGACTACCAGCCCCGCCAGATATTCATACCGGGCATGGCCGAAGGGATGCTCTGCGTCCGGGGCCTTGCCGGCCAGCTTGAAGCCCACCAGACTGACCACGTTGGACGAGGCATCCGACAGGTTGTTCAGGGCATCTGCCATGATGGCAATGGAGCCGAACAGAGTGCCTACGGTCAGCTTGCCCAGACACAGCAGCAGGTTGCATGCCACGCCCACCCAGCAGGCAAGGTTGCCGTAGGCGGCACGCACCTTAGGGTCCTGCGCATGGTCGGGCTGGCGGATGAAAAGACGAATCAAAAACTGAGTCATAACGGTCCTCCATGGGCAGCGCTGGACACCTGCATACCCTGTCATCGCTTATAGTATAGCATTTCGCTTTATCGTTTTAAAGTATTTTCCGAAAACTTTTGCCCGGTATAGAAAGACCCCGGCAGAGCGGGATGCCCTGCCGGGGAGCTTTATGGGAACGGTAAACCGGGATTCTCGGATGAATTACTTCTCAGAAGGCTTGCTCAGGTCCACGCTGCGGATGATCTTGCGCACCGGCAGGATGCTCTTGGCATTCATGGACAGCTCGTCCACGCCCATGCGCAGGAAGGTCTCGGTCAGGGCGGTGTCGGCACCCAGCTCACCGCAGATGCCCACCCAGATGCCGTGGCGGTGGCCCGCCTCAATGGTCATCTTGATGGCGCGCAGCACAGCGGGATGGTGCGGGTTGAAGAACGGCTCCAGCTTTGCATTCTGGCGGTCCAGCGCACAGGTGTACTGGGTCAGGTCGTTGGTGCCGATGGAGAAGAAGTCGCACTCGGCAGCCAGCTCGTCCGCAATCAGCACAGCGGCGGGGGTCTCGATCATGGTGCCCACCTCGATGTTCTGGCCCATCTTCACGCCCTCGGCGGTCAGTTCTGCACGGCACTCTTCCAGAACAGCCTTGGCATCCTGCAGCTCCCGCAGGCTGGTGATCATGGGGAACATGATGCTCATGTTGCCGTAGGCAGAAGCACGCAGCAGAGCGCGCAGCTGGGTCTTGAAGAAGTCCCTGCGGGTCAGGCAGATGCGGATGGCGCGGTAGCCCAGAGCGGGGTTATCCTCGTGATCCAGCTTCATGTAATCGACGGTCTTATCGGCACCGATGTCACAGGTACGGACGACCACCTTGCGGGGAGCCAGACTCTCCACCACCTGCTTGTAGGCCTCGAACTGGTAGTCCTCGGTGGGGAAGTCCTTGCAGTTCAGGTAGACGAACTCGGTGCGGAACAGGCCTACACCGCCGGCATCGTTCTGCTGCACAGCACCCACATCGCTCATGCCGCCGATGTTGGCAAAGACATTGATGGTCTTGCCGTCCAGCGTGGTGTTGGGCTTGCCCTTCAGCTCCTGCAGCAGGGCCTGCTTCTTCTGATCTTCCTGCTGGCGCTTCTTCAGGCTCTTGAGCAGGTCGGGGGTGGGTTCAACGTAAACGCAGGCGTTGTAGCCATCGATGACCGCCATCTTGCCGTCCCAGTCGTCCTGAATATCCTTGCACTGGATCAGGGCAGGGATGTTCATGCTGCGGGCCAGAATGGCGGTGTGGCTGTTGGAGCTGCCCTCACGGGTGATAAAGCCCAGCAGCAGGCTCTTATCCATGCGGACGGTCTCAGACGGGGCCAGATCCTCCGCGACCAGAATGCTGGGCTCGGTGCCCTGCAGGCTGGCGTTGTCCACCCCCTGCAGAATGTCCAGCATGGCCTGCGCAATGTCCAGCACATCGGCGCTGCGGGCCTGCAGATACGGGTCGTCCATGGCGGCGAACACCGCAGCCTGATTGTTGCCTGCCGTCTTGACGGCGTACTCGGCACACTTTTTCTGGCTGTTGATGATCTCCTTGATGGCGTCCACAAAGTCGTCGTCATCCAGCATCATGGCGTGGATGTTGAACACCTCGGCGATGTCCTCGCCGGCTTCTGCCAGTGCCTTTTCGTACAGGGCGGTCTGCTGCTCAATGGCCTTCTGGCGGGCAGCTTCAAAACGCTCCAGTTCTGCGGCAGTATCTGCCACAGGGGCGGTGGAAATAGCGGTATCTTTTTTCTTATAGATCTTCAGCTTGCCAATGGCGATGCCATTGAGTACGCTTTTGCCGGTGCCTACCTGCATTGCACACTACTCCTTCTTCATCTGTGCCGGGGCCGCACTGCTCCGACAGTCCAAAAAAAGCCCCCGCAGCTCACCCGCGAGGGCCTTCCTCATGTTAACTGCGGAATCAAACGTTCTCGGTCAGGAACTTCTGGATGGCTGCTGCAGCAGCTTCCTCGTCGTCGCCCTCGACCTTGACGGTAACGGTCTCACCCTGCTTGACGCCCATGCCCATCAGAGCCATCAGCTTGCGCATATCGCAGCTCTTGCCGTCCTTTTCCAGGGTAGCGCTGCTGGCAAAGCCCTTGACGGTCTTGACGAGCAGGCCGGCGGGACGAGCGTGGATGCCGCATGCATCCTTAACGGTATACTGGAATTCCTTCATAATCATTTTCTCCTTACTTAATCCCGTGCGGCGCTTCTGCACTTGCACCAGACGCGGCCGAGCCGCGGCACGGTTGATACATCTATTATAAACCCTTGCCGGGAATTTTTCACCATTTCATATTGCTAATTTTTTATGCAAAATTTTGGTACAATTGAACATACAAATGTGACAAAAATGCACGCATTTCACTTTTTCTTCTGCTTGTGCGCAAATTTTAGGCAAATTGCGACCTGATTTTGCATCAAATCCAGAAGCCATTCCCGGTCGTTTCCGGCTTTGGCAGGTCGTTCCGGTGCTTATTCCACCGGATATCCCTCGGCATCCAGCGGCAGTTCCGTATAAGGCACAGCCTGCGGCACGGCATCCGGCTCACCGGAGGTCTGCTGGGCGGTCAATTCCTCGTCATGGCGTTCGCCCCAATCGCCGCTGTAGTCCTCGCCGGAGGTCTGCTGTGCCGGTTCGCTGCCGGTCAGTTCTTCGTCGTGGCGCTCACCCCAGTCGCCCTCGTAGTCCTCGCCGGAAGTCTGCTTTGCCTCAGCTTCCGCCATGGCGGCCTGCATGTCTTTCAGGCCCACCACAACGCCGGAGGGCCGTTCCAGCAGGTAAGCTCCCACGGCCTTTTTGCGGTACACCAACAGCACGCCGTAGCGGCTGGTCTCGCCGCTGCTTGCCGCCGGGATCAGCGCCGTCCATTTTTCCACGGTCTTGCCCTTGTAGCGTGCAAGGTCCATGCCGCTCTGCTGCACCACCCCGTTGAAGGCCGAAAAGCTGTCATCCCACTTGCGGGGGATCTTTACCTTGTCTGCCGTGATGGATGCACCGTCCACATCCAGACCGTAGCCGGTGAACCATGTCTGGATGTCCTGTGCACTCTCAATTTTGTTCACCGCCGCCGAGACCGCAACGGTGCGGTTGCTGATGAACCGGCCCAGCAGAGCACTGCCCACCACCAGTGCGCAGCACATGGCACCCAGACCCAGTTTTTTCAGGCTCGTTTTGCTTAACGTGACTACAAACATATCCCCATGCCTCCCCAGCCTGTTTATTGCTCTGAGAACAATTTATTCAGCACAGCTGGGGTGTATGACAAAAGGGCAGGTAAAACCTGCCCTTTTGTCAATATCGATCAATGTGCTTTTGTAAAATCTTCCGAGCTTACTTCGCCGTTCTGGCGGAGCACCTGTTTCAGCACCTGCATCACGCCGTATTCCCGGTGGGACGGTGCCAGAAACGGCACCTGCGCCCGCAGCGGTCCGCTGCCGTTCTCCATCAAAAAGCCGTACTTCGCGGTGGTGAGCATCTCGGCATCGTTGTAAGTGTCACCAAAGGCCATCATGCTGTCGGCCGGAATGCCCAGCAGTGCACCCACCTTTGCCAGTGCTGCACCCTTGTGCACACCTGGGTTCATCACGTCCACCCAGTTTCTGCCTGCCACTGCCACCGAGAATGCACCGCCATTTCCGGTGTGGAATGCGCCGTAGATCCGGTCGAAGGCTTTCTGCGAGTCGTCGTTGGGCAGATAGACGGTAAACTTATCCGCCGCCGCTTCCACCGCAGTCAGGTCATCCACGTATTCCACCCGAGTATAAAAATTCTTGAAAACTTTATCGTATTTCTCGTCCTGCTTTTCCGCGTAGGCTGCCTGCAGTCCGCACAAAAGGCCCACGTCTCCGGCCTGCTTTGTGCTGCGGGCCAGCTGCCGCCAGCCCTCGGCAGGCATTTCGGACACAAACAGGTCTTTCCCCTTCCAGCGGGCAGCGCCGCCGTTGTCGCCAATGAGAATGATCTCCTCCAGCAGATCCGGGAACATCGTTTCCAGTGTGTACAGAGGCCGCCCGCTGGCGGCGGCAAACAAGATGCCCTGCCCGGCCAGTGCACGGATGGTCTCGGTAAACTTTGGCGGCAACTGGCTGTACTCGTCCAGAAGGGTCGCGTCCATGTCCGATGCGATCAGGCGAATGCGGTCCATTGCAGTTTCCTCACTTATCCGATGTAGCTGATGTTCACGTCCATATCGCCCTTATAGCCGGGCAGGCGTGCCGTGCAGGTGCCCTGCCACAGGGCGCAGTCGATGGGGCTGCTGGCAACACCATAATGTGCGTTCCAGATGGTATATTTTTTCAGGCTGTTCAGATTGACACGCTTGCGGTACCACAGGGTAGAGGCATACACACCGGGTTTATAGCCCTGTGCCTTGATCTCCTCACAGAAGGCGATGGCGCACTTGGTGCGGTCCTCCATACCCAGACCGTCGGCGCGGCCGGAACCATTGGAAGCGCCGGATGCTTCGGTGTCAAAGAAGATGGGGTAATCCAGCTTGCGTCCGTTCAGTACGTAGGCGCAGGCAAAGGCTTCCTCCTTGGCTTCCTCTTCGGTGGTGGCCTGACTGAAGAAATACACGCCCACCTTCAGGCCCGCATTCTTCACATTGGTGAAATGCTCCTCGAACATGGGGTCCAGCACCAGCGTGCCGGAAGCACCATAGCCGCGGTAGCCGATGCGGACGATCACAAAACTCACGCCTGCCTTTTTGATCTGGTTCCAGTCGATGTTCTTCTGATACTTGGAAACATCCACACCGAAGGTCTTTCCATTTTCCAGCACACCGTCCGCATTGAAGTAATAGAGTTTATTGTCGATGCACTGGATGCCGGTCACCGGCTTGTTGGTGGTCTGGCTGTAGTAGTAGGTCTTGCCGCCGGAGGTGCGCCAGCCGGAATAGACCGGCTCCGTATCGCTCTTGCCCAGCCAGCCGAACAGGAAATTGAGCAGCCAGCTGAAAAATCCGTTCTCATCGCTCAGGTCGATGCACTGGGCCTCGGCGGCATCCATGGCACCGGCATCCAGCGCGGCACGGATCTCTTCCGGTGTCAGCACCACGCTGTTTTCCGGCGTGTGCTGGTTCGTGCTGTTCTCCTCCGCTTCGGTGGCCTGTACAGGCGGTGCTTCCGGGTCCTGTGCAGCAAGCTCCGGGGTCTCCGTCTGCAGGGTGGGCATTGCCGTTTCCTGCTGTGCAGAAACAGTCTCGGTCACTGCCGCGGTACTTTCTTCCGGCTGTGCAGCCAGTGCCAGCGGTGCGCCCATTGAAAAGGTCATTGCCAATGCCAGAACTGCCGCTGCACACCGCGTTTTGCCGCGGGTGCTGCGGGCAGTCAGTTTATTCCAGAACGTTTTTTTCATGCTGTGCTCCATACCTCATGTATTTTTATCGGGATGCCGCCCTTCGCAAAAAGGGCAGCGTTTCATCTTCTCAATACTCTTTCAGTATACACCCGCGGGCAAGCCCCCGTCAATTGCCGCACACTGTAAAGCGCAGCTCCGAAAAGCTGCCGCCCCGGTATCAGAAAATGCTCCAAAATAGATACGTCTCAGCCCGCAAAAACATTGCACAAAGCCAAAAATTGCAGATATTTCCAGCAAAATCAGCATTTTGTCTTGTTGTCTTGACATGTGTATGGTATTATACTTGACATGCAGTTTTTGCATTGAATCCACCATCTTGAAACAGAAAGGCAGTTTCTCATGTCAAATGTGAAAGATTTCTTAAAACGCAAGGATATCGTCATCACCCCGCAGCGCTATCTCATTGAAGCGCTGGGTGCCATGGCGCAGGGCCTGTTTGCCAGCCTGCTGATCGGCACCATCATCAAGACGCTGGGCCAGCAGACCGGCCTTGACGTGCTGGTAGACCTTGGCGGCTATGCCACGGCCATGAGCGGCCCGGCCATGGCCTGCGCCATTGGCTGGGCGCTGCACTGCCCGCCGCTGGTGCTGTTCAGCCTGATTACCGTAGGCTACTCGGCCAATGCTCTGGGCGGCGCAGGCGGCCCGCTGGCCGTGCTCATCATTGCCATCGTGGCTTCCGAACTGGGCAAGGCCGTGAGCAAGGAGACCCGCGTGGACATCCTCGTGACCCCGCTGGTGACCATTTTTTCCGGCGTGGGCCTTTCCATGCTGATCGCCGCACCCATTGGCGCTGCCGCAAGTCAGGTGGGCACCCTGATCATGTGGGCCACCGAACAGGCTCCGCTGGTCATGGGCATTCTGGTATCCGTCATTGTGGGCGTGGCGCTGACCCTGCCCATTTCCTCTGCCGCCATCTGCGCCGCGCTGGGTCTGACCGGCCTTGCCGGCGGTGCCGCCGTGGCAGGCTGCTGCGCCCAGATGATCGGCTTTGCCGTGATGAGCTACAAGGAGAACGGCGTGGGCGGTCTGGTCAGTCAGGGCCTTGGCACCAGCATGCTGCAGATGGGCAACATCGTCAAGAACCCCCGTATCTGGATCGCGCCTACACTGGCCAGTGCCATCACCGGTCCGCTGGCCACCTGCGTGTTCCACTTTGAGATGAACGGTGCCGCTGTCTCTTCCGGCATGGGCACCTGCGGTCTGGTGGGCCAGATCGGCGTGTACACCGGCTGGGTCAGCGACATTGCCGCCGG
>OWJD01000553.1_pt1 | contig 11636 bp, 10 predicted proteins | sample 1732601 | NCBI WGS metagenome assembly OWJD01 (sample SAMN05065733, study PRJEB22554) | human gut metagenome | biome: ENVO:2100002; feature: ENVO:00000062; material: ENVO:00002003 | host: Homo sapiens | place: USA
TATATAATCTGCAGAGATTTTATATGTTTCTGATTCATTTAGATGGTTTTTTGGTGCTCTTTGTCACGACAATGGATACAAAGATAATAGGCTTTTATATAGCACAGCTTGTGCTTTTTGAATCAATTTATTTGATTTATCATAAGTTTTATAAGAATGCCTCAGAGCTTGTGCTCAACAACATGGTGATGATGCTTTGTATAAGCATGATTATTTTAACGAGAATTTCGTTTGACAAGGCATTAAGGCAGTTTGTTTTTGTACTTGCCGGAACGATATTTGCGTTTTTAATACCGCTTATCATGCAAAAAGGCACGATGTTTCGAAAACTGACATGGACATATGCCGGTGTGGGAATACTTGGTCTTTTGTCAGTGCTTGTGGTAGGAGTGGCGAGCAGAGGAGCAAAGCTTTCTTTGACCTTTGGTCCTGTTTCAATTCAGCCGTCTGAGTTTGTAAAGATACTTTTTGTATTTTTTATAGCATCTATGCTGTATAAATCAACCGATTTAAAGCAGCTTGCCATAACAAGCGGCGTATCGGCAGTGTTTGTGCTGATACTTGTTGCATCAAACGACCTCGGTGGAGCACTTTTGTATTTCTTTACATATCTGGTCATGATTTATGTTGCGACAAAAAAGTTTTATATTTTTGCCGGAGGACTCGCGTTTGTGGGGCTTGGAATGTACGCAGGCTATCATCTGTTTTCACATGTGAAAAACAGAATTGATGCATGGCTTGATCCTCTTTCTGTCATAGACAAGGCCGGCTATCAGGTGTGTCAGTCGCTTTTTGCCATAGGTACAGGCGGACTGTTTGGCTTTGGACTGGGGCAGGGACTGCCGAATAAGATACCTATTGTGTCTAAAGACTTTATCATAGCGGCTATATCAGAGGAGATGGGCGGTATATTTGCTGTCTGCCTCATTATGGTTTGTGTCAGCTGCTTTCTTATGATATTTAATCTTTCCATGCAGATGAAGGATGCATTTTACAAGTATGTGGCGTTGGGACTTGGCAGTGTGTATGCGCTTCAGGTGCTTTTAACTGTCGGCGGCTCAACCAAGTTTATACCGATGACCGGTGTGACGCTGCCGCTTGTGAGCTACGGTGGCAGCTCGCTTCTATCTACGATGATTATTTTTGGAATGATACAGGGCATGTATATTATGCAGGCAGCCCCTGAAAAAAGGAGAAATATAGATGACAAGAGACGAAAGGACCATGAGACAAAAAACAGACAAAAGCAGACAGCTAAAGAGCCGGGCGCGCAGGGAAGTCAACAGAGAAGGAGAAAACCGGCAGCAGGCGGCAAAAACAGCACGAAGACACAGAAATAGAGAGTATGCGGTTGTTACATATTTTTTCCTTATAGTTTTTGTTGGATTGATAGGTTATTTCTTATATTTCCAATTTGTAAAAAGCGACGAATTCATCAACAGCCCATACAATTCGTTGCAGGATCTTTTCTCTAAGAATGTAGTGAGGGGCGAGATACAGACTAAGGATGGACATGTCATAGCACGGACAAATGTCAGCCCGGATGCATCTGAGACAAGGGAATACCCTGACGGCAGGATGTTTGCGCATGTGGCAGGCTTTGCCGTAAACGGTAAGGCCGGGCTTGAAAAGCAGGAAAATTTCTCATTGCTTCGCTCACATGAGTTTTTCCTTGACCAGATAGTAAATGATATAAGCGGTAAGAAAAATACCGGTGATAATGTCGTAACCACGCTGGATTACGAAGCACAGGCGGCTGCATACAATGCTCTTGGAGATTATGAAGGGGCTGTCATTGCAATTGAGCCGAAAACAGGAAAGATTGCAGTTATGGTGTCAAAGCCTGATTATGACCCAAATACCATCGCAAGTGACTGGGAGAGCGTAAACGGTGATGGCAGCACTTCTCTTTACAACAGGGCAACACAGGGACAGTATGCTCCGGGCTCAGTGTTTAAGATTTTTACAGCACTTGAGTATTATAACGAAAATCCGTCTACATACAACGACTACAGCTTTGATTGTGACGGCAGTATTACAAAGGACGGCTTTACAATCCACTGTGCCGGCAATAAATCACACGGACAGGAGGACTTAACAAAGTCGTTTGCAAAGTCATGCAACTCGTCCTTTTCCAATATAGGTCTTTTGGTGGACAACAATAAGCTTAATACCTTGTGTGACGATATGCTTTTCAACAAGAATCTGCCTATAGCCTTTGATTCAAAAAAGAGTAAATTTGCACTGGATAACAATGCTTCGTCAGCTCTGACCATGCAGACCACGATAGGTCAGGGAAACACGCTTGTTTCACCGCTTCACATGTGCATGATTGCCGGTGCAATCTGCAATGATGGAAATCTGATGAGGCCATATCTGGTAGACCATACGGAAAATGCGAGCGGGGCGCTTGTGGAGCAGAATAAACCGGCTTCATACAAGCAGATTATGTCAAAGAATCAGGCAGCCTTTCTTCAGAATCTTATGGCAGCAGTGGTATCTGATGGAACAGGCGCAAAGCTAAGCGATCAGAGCTATGAGGCCTTTGGAAAGACCGGAACTGCCCAGGTATCAGATTCTACAGATCAGACCAATGCCTGGTTTGTGGGCTATGGAAAAAAGGATGGCTACAATGATCTGGCAATCGCAGTAGTTGTGGAGGATTCGGGTGCCGGAAGCACATATGCGGTGCCGGTGGCAAAAAAGGTATTTGATAAATATTTCAATGAATAGGCTTGTTGCACTTTTTTTAGAAGTAGGTTATACTTAAGTGTAATGACAGACGTTATCGTTCATATTTCGCTTGAACTGACAGATAGCGTTTAAACCACACTTGGAGGAATGGCAATGATAGAAGCAACGAGCTGTGGCGGTGTGGTAATCTTTCGTGGCAAAATATTACTCTTATACAAGAACTACAGGAACAGGTACGAGGGGTGGGTACTGCCCAAGGGAACTGTGGAATCTGATGAAGAGTACAAGGACACTGCAATCCGTGAAGTGAAAGAGGAGACTGGTGCCAGTGCAACGATAATCCAATACGTGGGTAAGAGCCACTATTCTTTTACCGTGCCACATGATACAGTGGAAAAGGATGTACACTGGTATCTTATGATGGGCGAAAGTTATTATAGTAAACCGCAAAGAGAAGAGTATTTCATGGATTCAGGGTTTTACAAGTATCACGAGGCATATCATCTGCTCAAGTTTGCAAATGAGAAGCAGATACTTGAGAAGGCTTACAATGAGTACCTGGATTTAAAGAAAAGCAATTTATGGGGGACACACAAGTATTATTAGTATTATTAAAAAGCAGTTTTAAAAACTGCTTTTTGAGGTTTTGGAATGAAATGGTATGAGGATTTATTTGTAGGAGAGTCTGTTACCGGAAAGATAAAGAAAATCAAGTGGAAGATAGAGCATAATGCCGGCATGCTTCACACATACATCATCACGTTTCCATCAAATGAGGAAAATCTTTTGGATATCATTCCGACAAGAGAATTGCTGCAAAAGGGATATCCTAAGAAGAATCTGCACATAATCGCAGTAGCGGGTAATTATGATGAGGCACTTTTGCTGGCCTGTGATATTGTTAAGGAGACATACGAAAATACAGGTAAAACAGATGTAAAGAGCTATTTAAAGAGCAAACGGAGGAAATAGATAGATGATATTTACGATTTTAAAGGTCATAGGCATCATACTCCTTGTAGTGCTTGCTCTTATACTTACAGCGCTGCTTTGCGTACTGTTTGTGCCGGTCAAGTACAGGGCTGTCGGAAGCTTTGACAATACAGACATAAGAGCAAAAGCACATGTGTCATGGCTTTTTCATTTGTTTGCATTGCATATAGAGTATGCACAGGAGACTGAAGGATATATAAGGCTTGCTTTTGTGAAGAAGAAGCTGTTTGATAATTATGAGGCTTTGGATGATGACGATATGGATGAGGCAGCTAAAACTGAAACAGAAGATAAAGTCAGTGAAAACACCGGAGATGAGCCTAAAATACCGGCAGATGAGTCAGAACATGTCGCAGATGAACAGATAGAGAATGAAAGCACAGCACAGACTCATAACGAGCAAAGGACAGTAAATGATGAGAATCAGCATATAAAACAACAAACTAAGCTCACTCATCAAAAAACGTATAAAAAGCGAAGCGAAAAGCCACATAAAAAACAATTTAAAGATAAGTCAGATAAAATAAAAAACTGTATCTATAAGCTAAAAAGAGAATATAGTGATGAGAGAAATAAAGCTGCTTTTTCACATCTGAAAAAAGAGCTTTTTATCATTCTTAAAAGAATATGCCCAAGGAGGCTTAAGCTTACAATGGTTTATTCAACAGGCTCGCCGGATACAACAGGCATTTCATTAGGTGTTTTAGCATGCTTTCCTGTCGGCTATACAAACAGATGGCGGATTACACCTGATTTCGAGAGTGAAAATCCATATGCAAAGGGCAGCTTTGACATAAAGGGGCATGTGATAGTAATAAGTATTTTAGCGGCAACACTTAGAATTTTATTTGATAAAAACTGCCGCAGATTATATAATAGGATAAGCAGATAGGAGGAAGATATTATGGCAGATAATAGTTTCAATAACACAGTAGAGTCACTTTTCAAGGGGATGGACAGCTTTATCACTACAAAGACTGTAGTTGGTGATGCGATTCATATAGGGGATACAATCATACTTCCGCTTGTGGATGTGTCGTTTGGAGTGGCAGCAGGAGCATTTTCGGCAGAAAAGAAAAATAACGGAGCCGGCGGTATGGGCGGAAAGATTCAGCCAAGTGCAGTGCTCGTTATCCAGAATGGACAGACAAAGCTTGTCAATGTAAAGAATCAGGACGGTATGACCAAGATACTTGATATGGTGCCGGACATTGTAAGCCGTTTCTCAAAGGGGAAAAATGATGACCTTAATCTCGACGATGTAAAGGTAGACGAGGCAGAGGACGACAAGCAGGATTAATTTCATATATGAGAGCAAATAAAAAGGACATCCAAACGGATGTCCTTTAAAATTCAAAAGATTCAAAAATAAAGACTAAGCTCTCTCAACTTTGCCAGATCTTAAACATGAAGTACATACATATAACTTCTGTGGAACTCCATTGACCTTGCAAGAAACCTTCTTAATGTTTGACTTCCAAACATGATTTGATCTTCTATGAGAATGGCTGACATTATTTCCATAATGAACACCTTTTTCACAAATTGCACATTTTGCCATGATATTGCACCTCCTTGCATTTCACTAAGCTTACCATACTCTTAAGCTCACAACAAATGTATTCTATCAGATTAAAATAAAGAATGCAAGGATAAAATATAAAAATATTTGCTTTTTGTGAAAAAAAAGGTATAATAACATTAGCTACGTCACAATATGATGGAGGTATATATTATGAAGGGACAGATGGATACCCAATATGGACAAATTTTAATTGATACAGATGTTATTGCAACCTATGCAGGCTCTGTAGCTGTAGAGTGCTTTGGAATAGTAGGCATGGCAGCGGTCAACATGAAGGATGGTCTTGTAAAGCTTTTGAAGAGAGATTACCTGAACCATGGAATAAATGTAAAGGTAGATGAGAACAACGAAATTACCATTGATTTTCATGTAATAGTAGCGTATGGTATTTCGATCGGCACTGTTTCGGACAATCTTATCGAGACGGTTAAGTACAAGGTTGAGTCATTTACAGGAATGAAAATTGCAAAAATCAATATTTACGTTGAGGGCGTAAGGGTAATTGATTAAGGAGGACTACAAAAAGTGGAGATCACAAGCATTAATTCAAAGCTCCTTGCAAGGATGTTTCTTGCGGGAGCCAAGAATCTTGATTCAAAGAAAGACTGGATAAATGAGCTGAATGTATTCCCGGTACCGGATGGTGATACCGGAACAAATATGACAATGACAATCATGTCTGCGGCCAAGGAGGTCAGCTCGCTCACAAATCCTACCATGGCCGAGCTTGCAAAGGCTATTTCATCAGGCTCTTTAAGAGGTGCCAGAGGAAACTCGGGTGTTATCTTATCACAGCTTTTCAGAGGCTTCTGCAAGGTTATAAAGGAATACGATGAGATAGATGTCACTATTCTTTGTGAGGCATGCCAGAAGGCGGTTGAGACAGCTTACAAGGCAGTTATGAAGCCAAAGGAGGGAACTATCCTTACAGTGGCAAAGGGCGCAGCAGAAAAGGCTCTGGAGCTGTCAGACGAAACAGAGGATGTTGTCACATTTGTTGAAGAGGTTATAAAGCAGGCTGAGTATGTGCTTGACCAGACACCGGAGATGCTTCCTGTATTAAAGCAGGCAGGTGTTGTGGATTCGGGCGGACAGGGACTTGTTCAGGTATTAAAGGGAGCATATGATGCCCTTATCGGCAAGGAGATTGACTATACAATAGAGGGCGCACCAACAGGAGCAGCCCCTGCAAAGATTTCGGCTGAGACCGAGGCAGAGATTAAGTTTGGTTACTGCACAGAGTTTATTATTGTACTCAATGCGCCAATGTCAGACAATGAGGAGCACGCATACAAGGCATTCCTCGAGTCAATCGGTGACTCTATAGTCGTTGTAGCTGACGATGAGATCGTAAAGACTCACGTACATACAAACGACCCTGGACTTGCACTGCAGAAGGCACTTACCTTCGGTTCACTCAGCAAGATAAAGATCGACAATATGCGTGAGGAGCATCAGGAAAAGCTCATCAAGGATTCACAGAAGCTTGCAGCACAGCAGAAGGCTGAGGAAGAGGCTTATGAAGCTGCTCAGGCTGATGAAAAGACAAATAACATGCCTGCAAAGGAAATGGGCTTTGTATCTGTTTCAATCGGAGAAGGCATGAATGAAGTGTTTAGAGGCCTTGGAGTGGACTATCTCATAGAGGGTGGTCAGACCATGAACCCTAGCACAGAGGATATGCTCAACGCTATCGAGCATGTAAATGCGAAGACAGTATTTATCCTGCCAAACAACAAGAATATCATCATGGCTGCAAACCAGGCTGTAGACCTTGTTGAGGATAAACAGATTATTGTTATCCCTACAAAGACTATCCCACAGGGTATCACAGCGCTTGTAAATTATATCCCTGACCACAGTGCCGAGGAGAATAAAGAGCAGATGATGGCTGAGATAGAAAATGTCAAGACAGGACAGGTGACATATGCAGTCCGCGATACTGAGATTGACGGAAAAACCATCAAGCAGAACGACTTCATGGGAATCGGAGACAAGAGCATCCTTTCTGTTGGAACAGACTTAAGGGCTACCACACTTGAGATGGTAGATGCCATGGTAGATGAGGATTCAGCGATTGTCAGCATTTATTTCGGAAGTGATTCTGATGAGGACTCAGCTAATGAGCTTGCAGCAGCAATCGAAGAGAAATATCCTGATGTAGAGGTTGAGGTCAACGATGGCGGACAGCCAATCTACTATTATGTTATTTCTGTAGAGTAAAGCCTTTTAAAGAATATAAATGACATTTATTATATTTAGGAGCAAATATGGATATAGCTTCACCGATTACCGCGGTTAAGGGAATCGGGGAAAAAACACAAAAAGCATTTGCTAAAATGGGAGTATACACCGTTGGTGATATACTCCTTCATTTTCCCCGGGATTATGTAAAGTTTCCGGAAATAACGGATATTGATGAACTGAATAATGTAAACGTAAGCAGCACCTATGCCATCCATGCTGTGATTAAAAAGGCACCTGTAGTGAAAAATACAGCGAGAATGCAGATTACATTGCAGGATATCGGCTCGCCCGGGCATATGATACAGCTGGTATGGTACCGTATGCCATACCTTAAGGCACAGCTTGTGCAGGGGAGACATCTTATATTTTACGGACATATTAAGCCAAAGGGCGGCAGATATGTCATGGAGCAGCCTGTGGTGTATGAGGTGCAAAAGTACGAGGCTATACGCGATACACTGCAGCCTGTGTATTCCGTGACAAGCGGTGTGACAAACAATCTGATAGTCAAGACGATAAAGGAGACTCTGTCACATGATACATTGCTGTCAGATTACCTGCCTAAGGATATAAGGCACAGATACGGCTTTTGCGAGTATAATTATGCCATGAAGCAGATACATTTTCCTGATGACTTTGACGCTCTTGTGGAGGCAAGAAGACGGCTTGTTTTTGATGAGTTTTTTCTCTTTATCATGGGCATGCGATATCAGAATAAAAAGCAGCAGAAGGATAAAAATGAGTTTGAGTTTACGGATGATGCTTTTATAGACAGACTGATTGAGAAGCTTCCGTATGAGCTGACAGGAGCGCAGAAGAAGACAATAGATGAGATAAAGCAGGATATTAAAAGTCCTTATGTGATGCAAAGGCTTATTCAGGGCGATGTGGGCTCAGGAAAGACAATTGTTGCTTTTCTTCTTATGGCGTGGGCGTCAAAATGTGGCTATCAGTCTGCCATAATGGCTCCGACGGAGGTGCTTGCAAACCAGCATTATGAGACGTTTTGCTCACTGGTTAGTCAGTTTGGACTTGACAGTCCTGTTGTGCTTCTTACCGGCTCCATGACGGCAAAGCAGAAAAGAGAAGCCTATGTGCGCCTTGAAAACGAAAAAAATGCGCTTATTATAGGCACTCATGCGCTCATACAGGAGAAAGCGGATTTTTCCAATCTGTCGCTTGTTATCACAGATGAGCAGCACAGATTTGGCGTGAAGCAGAGAGAGAGCTTCTCGGATAAGGGTAGAAAGCCACATATACTTGTGATGAGTGCCACTCCGATACCGCGTACGTTAGCAATAATCATATACGGTGATATGGATATCTCTGTCATAAATGAGGTGCCGGCAAAGAGGCTTCCGATCAAGAACTGTGTGGTTGGCACAGCGTTCAGGCCAAAGGCCTACAGCTTTATTGCTGAGCAGGTGAGAGCCGGCCATCAGGCGTATGTTATATGCCCTCTTGTGGAAGAAACCGAAAACTCGGAAGGGGAAAATGTCACAGACTATGCAAAGGTGCTTAAAGCGGCACTGCCAAAAGATATCACGGTAGATGTGCTTAATGGCAGGATGAAGAGCAAGGCAAAGGATGAGGTGATGCAGCGCTTTGCAAATAATGAGTCGCAGGTGCTTGTGTCCACAACAGTCGTGGAGGTTGGTGTAAATGTGCCCAATGCAACTGTCATGATGATAGAGAATGCAGACAGGTTTGGACTTGCACAGCTTCATCAGCTGAGAGGCCGTGTAGGCAGGGGAGATGCACAGTCGTATTGCATTTTCATCAATTCGTCAAATTCAAAGAAATCAAAAAAACGTCTGGAGATACTAAATAAATCAAATGATGGCTTTTATATAGCAAGTGAGGATTTAAAGCTCAGAGGTCCCGGGGATTTCTTTGGAATCAGGCAGAGTGGAGACCTTGCGTTTGCTCTTGCGGATGTGTATCAGGACAGCGATGTGCTAAAGGAAGCATCTGAGATGGTGGATGAAGTGCTTGAAGCAGATCCGGAGCTTTGTACACCGGAAAACAGAATACTGGAAAAGAAAATGGATGAATTTGCAAAAGAACAATTAAAGAGGATGAATTTGTGATGAGCTTAAACGTTACTGGTTCACACCTAACAGTGTGACCAGCAACGATTACAGCCCATTTAAAATGCCTCTACGAGGCAGGGGCTGTAATCACTCAATAATTAACACTATGGCGCATAGCTTGACAGCGTGGTGTCAAGCTTGCGTCTGAACAGTAACGGTTAAACGACTAAAAAGCTGATATAGCATGCAGGGCTATGCATGTGTATATCAGCTTTTTACTTTAAGCGTTTTGGAATGGTTATGAAATTGTTATGAAATAAGTATAATCTGCTTACTCAATCTGCCTGATATCGGATATATCCGGGTGAATCGTGAGAGAATAGTTTGTGTAATACACGACAAAGCCGGCTGCGGCACCGTTTGGCTTTTTGACATTTTTCTTTTGCAGATAGTCTATCTCTACCTTGTCGGCATTTTTGCCCTTTGAGTAGTAGCCTGCGAGCTTGCCGGCCTCCTCAAAGGTGCTGTCCGGCAGCTCTTTGTTTTCAGCTTTTACAATGACATGTGAGCCGGGCATGCCCTTGGCATGGAACCACCAGTCGTTTCCGGTTGCCAGCTTGAAGGTGAGCTCATCGTTCTGGTAGTTGTTTTTGCCAACGTACATATCAAAGCCGTCCGATGAGATATAGTGGAAGGGTTTGCTCTTTACCTTCTGTTTCTTTGAACCCTTTCCTTTTTTGATAAAACCGTATTCTATCAGCTCATCCTTTATCTGGACGAGGTCGTCAGCGCTTAAAGCGATATCCAGTGAATTCTGAATTGATTCGAGATGGTCTATCTGACCTTTTGTTTCAAGAATCAGCTCGTTCAATGCCTCGGCAGTACGTTTCATCTTTCCGTATTTGTCAAAGTATTTCTGCGCGTTCTCGGCAGGAGTTTTTGTGTTGTCGATAGGGATTTTGATGATTTTGTTGTCATCATAATAGTTTGCTGCTTCAAGAAACTTGTCGTCCGGTGTAAGTCCATAGCCGAATGCGTTGATAAGCTCGCCGTACACCTTGTACTTTTCGCGTTTTTCGGAGTCCTTAAGCTGCTTCATCTGCAGGGAATATTTCTTCTGGTTTCGCTCCAGGAGGGTATTTACGTGTTTTCTCAGGTCGGCTGACTTCTGGCGTATACGTGTATAGGTGTTTCTCTCAGAGTAGTAAAGCTCTAAAACCTCTGATATAGATTCATATTTTGTGACCGTTAAATCGCTATACTGAGTCAGCTCTATTGAAGAAAATTCCTTTGGTTCATTGCCGTCACGCACGATATTCGGCGTAAAACGATTATTTTTTATGTCCTCCATCATCCATGTGAAGTTGCTTCCCAGGTGCAAAAGCTCATCGTGTGAGTAGGCAGCTACAGGGGAGTCCGCGTCAAGGCCTGCCCGGTGAGCCAGCTCATTTGCCACAAGGGGGCTGATACCGGAAAAGGATGAGTAGATAGCCTTTGAAACAGTAAGCGGCTTTGCTGATATAATATCCACAAACTGCTTCGAATCTACAGTCAGAGGATTATATTTATCCTCCTGTGTCGCGGGGATGGTGTAGGCTCTGCCCGGAAGCACCTCACGCACAGAGCTTACGGATGCGGGAATACGCTTGGCACTGTCTATTATCGTACCATCGGAGTCGGTAAAGATGATGTTTGAATATTTGCCCATCAGCTCGATAATAAGCACCTTGTGGCATAGATCGCCCATCTCGTTTAAGTGCTCGATTTCAAAGTTTATGATACGCTCCATGCCCGGCTGGTAAATCTTTGTGATGCGCCCGTTTGCTATATGCTTTCTTAAAACCATGCAAAATGTAGGGGCAGTGAGAGGGCTTACCTTATTTGTGGGTGTCAGGTAGATGAATGGAAGAGATGCACTTGCAGACATCGAAAGCCTGAACGAGCCGTTTGGTCCCTTTAGGGTAAGAAGCAGCTCATCTGCCTCAGGTTCTGCGATTTTACTGATTTTTGAGTTTAGTATCGTACTGTTTAGCTCCTGTCTCTTATACACATCTCCGAGCCCACGAGACACTCGCTAATCTCGT
>OWJD01000557.1_pt1 | contig 11582 bp, 8 predicted proteins | sample 1732601 | NCBI WGS metagenome assembly OWJD01 (sample SAMN05065733, study PRJEB22554) | human gut metagenome | biome: ENVO:2100002; feature: ENVO:00000062; material: ENVO:00002003 | host: Homo sapiens | place: USA
AGATTAGCGAGTGTCTCGTGGGCTCGGAGATGTGTATAAGAGACAGGTATTGAAGTACGGAGAATCACTTTCACAGGATGATTTGCACGGGCGGATGGTATTTATGAGAATGATACAGCTGCTGGAAGCCAACACAGTTTAAAATAAAATGAGAATTTCTTTTTTGACCGGGCAACCGGTCTTTCTTTTTTGCACAAATGGTGTTATAATTTTGAAGAAATTATGTTGATTACTCATAGCTTTAAAAAGAAGCATTGCATTGTGTTTAATTAAGCCAAAGCATGATAATTCAATCAAAGAAAAGAGGACAAAAATGAACATCGTAGTACTTGCCGGAGGGCTCAGCACAGAGAGAGATGTTTCCTTCAAGACAGGAAGCATGGTAGCTAAGGCGCTCAAAGAGAACGGCCACAAAGTTATATTATTGGATGTATTTATGGGATATAGTGACAGGGAGGAGAACCTGACAGGTATATTTGACCGCGCGGACGAGATAAGCGTGCAGGTCAGCGATATTCCGACAGAGGCACCTGACCTCGCAAAGGTAAAGGCTTCCAGAAAGGACCAGTCACCTTGCTTCTTCGGACCAAATGTCATCAAAATGTGTCAGATGGCTGACATTGTTTTCATGGCTCTCCACGGAGAAAACGGAGAGAACGGAAAGATACAGGCAGCATTTGACCTCTTCGGTGTCAAATATACAGGCAGCGATTATTTAAGCTCAGCCATCGCCATGAACAAGGAGACGTCAAAGCAGTTCTTCCTTGCAAACGGTATACCTACTCCAAAGGGTATTTCCATGACCAGAGCGACCAGACAGGACGATATCACAAAGCTTGACCTGACACTGCCATGCGTGGTAAAGCCATGCTGCGGTGGTTCAAGCATCGGTGTCACCATCGTTAAGGATGCGGCAGAGTTCAAGGCGGCACTTGACGATGCCTTCAAGTGGGAAAATGAGCTGGTTATCGAGGAATTTGTACAGGGCAGGGAGTTCTCTGTCGGCGTTATCGAGGGCAAGGCTCTTCCTATTATAGAGATTGCACCGAAGGAGGGCTTCTACGATTATAAGAATAAATACAAGGCGGGCAGTACAGTAGAGACATGTCCGGCCGAGCTTCCTGAGCAGGTGACAAAGGATATGCAGCACTATGCCGAGGAGGTTGCGCGTGTTATCGGGCTTGACACATATTCACGCTCAGACTTTTTGCTCAATGACAAAAATGAGATGTTCTGCCTCGAGGCAAACACACTGCCGGGCATGACTCCGACCAGTCTTCTGCCACAGGAGGCAGCGGTTATCGGTATGAGCTTTAATCAGCTCTGTGAGCATCTGATTGACATATCTTTGAAAAAATATGAGGTGTAGCATGTCGGATAAGTACATGAAGAATCTTACATTTGCAAATGTCGCAAAGGCCTGCGAGGGCACATACATAGGCGATGAGACACTGCTCGATACGACAATCACCGGCGCCGTCATAGACAGCAGACAGGTGAAGGAAGGCTATCTTTTTATCCCGATAAAGGGAGAAAGGGTGGACGGACACAAATTCATTCCGACTGTGTTTGAGCAGGGGGCGGCAATTGTGCTCTCTGAGCATGAGCTGAAGGATCCGGCAGGCCCATATGTGCTTGTTGAATCAACCACCGATGCCATGAAAAAGCTCGCGGCATTTTACAGAAAAAGCCTTGATATCAAGGTGGTGGGTATCACCGGAAGTGTCGGCAAGACCAGCACCAAGGAGATGATATCATCAGTTCTTGAGCAGAAATACAGCGTCCACAAGACAGCAGGCAATTTCAACAATGAGATAGGCCTGCCACTCACAATTTTCGGAATCAGGGAAAGCCATCAGGTAGCGGTGCTCGAGATGGGCATATCTGATTTTGGCGAGATGCACAGACTTTCTACTATGTCTTGCCCGGATGTCATGGTCATCACCAATATCGGCTACTGCCATCTGGAGTTTTTGGGCGACAGGGATGGTGTGCTTAAAGCCAAGACAGAGTGCTTTGAGCATATGATGCCGGATGCGGTCGCAGTGCTGAATGCAGATGACGACAAGCTGGCCACAGTGCAGACGGTAAATGGAAAGCCTGCCATATACTATGGCAAGGAATCAGCTTCAGGCGTTCATAAATCAGTATATACCACAAATATTGAAAACCTGGGCTTCGACGGCATGAAGGCTCATTTTGTCACTCCGGAGGGTGAGTTTGATGCACAAATCCACATCCCGGGTGAGCACAATGTATACAATGCCATGGCGGCAGCGGCTGTCGGATTGCAGCTTGGTCTCACAACAGCTGAGATTAAATCAGGAATCGAGAAAGCAGAGACAATCGCAGGCCGTACCAATTTCATCAAAACACACGGCATGACAGTGATAGATGACTGCTATAATGCAAACCCTGTATCCATGAAATCCTCTATCGAGGTGCTTTCACATGCAAAGGGCAGGACAATAGCGGTGCTTGGCGACATGGGAGAGCTGGGAAGCGATGAGAAAAAGCTGCACCATGAGGTAGGCGAAGCAGTTGGAGAGAATCATATCCATACACTTTTCGCCGCAGGAGAGCTTGCAAAGGAATATGCAGCCGGAGCCGCAGAGAAATCATCCGATGTAGACATCCACTATTTCGAGGATAGGGAGACCATGACACAGGAGCTCCTTTCATATGTGAAGGAGGGCGACACCATACTGGTGAAGGCATCACACTTCATGGAGTTTCCGAAGGTGGTAGAGGCACTGAGTAAGTAAAATCAGGTAAAATCAATCGGGTAGAAATTAATTCGATATTTAATAATTGCGAGGAATGGATATTCTCCAAGCCTCATAATATTATAAAAGAAAGAGAGAAAAATAATGGCACAGAATCCAATCGTAACAATCACAATGGAAAACGGCGATGTGATCAAGGCGGAGCTTTATCCGGAAATCGCACCAAACACAGTAAACAACTTTATCAGCTTAATCAATCACAACTTCTATGACGGAGTATGCTTCCACCGTGTAATCAAGGGCTTCATGCTCCAGGGCGGTGATCCGGACGGAAACGGCACAGGCGGCCCGGGCTATGAAATCAAGGGTGAGTTCACACACAACGGCTTCAAAAATGACTTAAAGCACACAGCCGGTGTACTTTCAATGGCACGTACCATGATACCTGATTCAGCAGGCAGCCAGTTCTTCATCATGCATCAGGATGCACCACATCTCGACGGTGAGTATGCGGCATTCGGCAAGGTGATCGAGGGCATGGATGTGGTAAACAAGATCGCAGAGGTGCGCACAGACTACATGGACAAACCACTTGAGGCTCAGGTCATGAAGACAGTTACAGTTGAGACCTTCGGAGTGGACTATCCGGAGCCGGAGACAGTTTAATGATAATAATTATTGATGAGGCAAGCGAAAAACTTGCCTCTTTTTACTATCATGACGAGATATTTAAGCCACAGTGGAAGCGTGCAGCCGATATGTCATCTGCGTCAGACGAGTTGCAAGATGAATTTCATGAAAAACTGCAAGAAAAATTGCCAGATGAGCTGCAAGATGAATTTCAGGAAAAACTGCAAGAAAAACTACCTGATGAGCTGCAAGAAAAACTGTATGGTGCATTACTGGGAAAATTGCTGGATGAGTTGCAGAAGAAACTGCCAGATGAGCAGCAGAATAATTTGTGTGTGTGTGAAATAGAAAATAATTCAGGATATACAGAATATGCAGATAACACCGTGAAAGCTAATACGGGAAATCTAAGAATACCGAAAGCTCCCGCCGAATGCATCTGGATAGTCTCAAACCGGCAACAGAAGCAAATAGCTGACTCATTCGGCATAGCATCAGTAGGAGAACCGCAGTGTGGCACGCGCTATGCAGTGGAAAGCCTTGCAGAGCTTGATATTGAGTATCTGGAGCGGGTGCGCAGGCGGTATAATCATATCCCATGGGATATTGGCGAGACAGACAGATGCCTGATACGTGAGCTGTCCCTGTCAGATCTTCCGGCGCTCTATGAGCTTTATGACAAGCCAGGCATGACAGACTTTGTGGAGCCGCTATATGACTATGAGACAGAGCTTGAATACCAGAAAGCATACATAGAGAACATGTATGGCTTTTACGAGTATGGCATGTGGCTTGTGTTTTCAAAGGAAACAGGGAAGCTGATAGGACGGGCGGGACTTGAGCACAATGAAATGGGTTATATGATAGCACCGGAATTTCAGAACCTGGGCTATGCCACGGAGGTGTGCTGCTTTATCGTAGACTATGCGCGGAAAAACACAGACTTTGAGGAGCTCTACTGCCGGATAGATGAGAAAAATGTGGCATCGGTGCGTCTTGCAAAAAGGCTTGGATTTGTCAGAAACGGACAAATCGGGAATGAGAGAAATACCGGTGGATTAGACAGGTATGTTCTTTCAATCTGACAGTTCATTATATATTTTATATGTGCAGTAGGAGCAGCTCGGCAGGATTCATTCAGATATAAGAAATGAATAGTTGACTGATAGAAAGGAATGTGCATAAATATGGCGAAAATAGGAATTGTTATATGTAACTATAATAAACAAAATGATGTTATTGACTGTATACAGTCAGTTCTTGAATCAAAATATGAGGATTATCACATCTATGTTGTGGATAACGCATCGACAGACGAGTCGGTGAGGTTGATAAGAGAGTGTTACGGAAGCTGCGACAGGCTCACACTTATCGAAAACAGTGAAAATCTTGGAGGCTCTGGTGGCTTTAATACAGGGCTTCGCGTGGCGATGGCTGAGGGACACATGTATCTGATGTGCGTAGACAATGACGCACTGCTTGACGAAAACTGTATAGGAACACTTTCGGATTTCCTTGATTCACATGAGAAGGTAGGCATAGCGGCTGCAAAGATTTATCATACCGGGCAGGAAAATTATGTGCAGCAGTATGGCTCGTTCATAGATTATGATAATTACAGCGTGGACTCGACGTATCTAAATCATATAGAGGATGGTTCAATGCCTGATGTGGTATATTCTGATGCAGTCCCGGCGTGCGCGCTCATGATAAGACGTACAGTTGTAGAAAAGATTGGCGTCATGCCTGAGGAGAATTTCCTCTATTGGGATGACACCGAGTGGTGTGTCAGGTGCAGGGAGGCAGGTTACGAGGTTGCATCTGTAGGTGCAGCAGCGGCAAGTCATGCGATGGGGGCAAAAAAGGAGGATATTAATACATTTCCAACCTACTATGCATGGCGGAACTGGATCAAGTTCTTTTTAGACCATATTGATGAGGAAAGACTTTCAGATATGGCAGAGACATTTCTTGGCTCGATATTTGAGATAAACTACACAGGTCTATATCGCGGGGAAGAAAACCGCTCAAAAACAGTTATGGCGGCATTAGATGATGCACTTCACAAAGTTATGGGAAAAGCGAAGGAGGACAGGATATTTAATCTGGAATTGACTTATGACGGGCTTGAGAGGGCGATAGGTGATAAGTCGGATATAGCTATAATAGCAGGTGAATTTCTGTTATATGCAGATGCACTCAAAGAAAAAATAAAAGTCATGTGGCCTGATAAAAGGGTTTACATTGTTGGTTTGCAGGATACTGACGAAGCATATGGTACAGCACATTTTCAACCGGATGCCACAATCACCATCTGTGAGAGTATTTTCAGGCAGGATGACCTCAGCCTTTCCACATATGTGATGGACCTGGATGGAAATGTACTGGTCGATGAGGATGACGTGCTCATGGTCATAAACTATAATTTCAGCCGCAGAAGTTTTATCTTTTCTATGAAGCCACTTTTTATGAGGCTTTCAAGGCAAAATTACGGATTTTAAAAAAATAGTAAAAAACATTGAAAAATATGCAATTAGGCAATAAAATATAAACATAGTTTAACGATTTGGAGGACGAAAAAATGAAACAATATGCATACGGAGTAGATATAGGTGGAACAACTGTAAAGATAGGCTTTTTCGAGACCACAGGAAAGCTTGTCGATACATGGGAGATTCCTACACGCACAGAGAATTCCGGCGAGCTCATCCTGCCTGATATTGCAGCATCCATCAAGGAGAATAACGAGAAGCATGGCATCGAGATGGGTGACATCGAGGGCGTAGGCATGGGAGTGCCGGGACCTATAAAGGATGACGGAACAGTATTGAAGTGTGTCAACCTCGGCTGGGGCGTGTTCAACGTGGCACAGTCACTCTCAGTACTGTGCGGCGGCATCAAGGTAAAGGCCGGAAACGATGCCAACGTAGCTGCACTCGGTGAGATGTGGCAGGGTGGCGGAAAGGGTCATCAGGATGTAGTCATGATCACACTCGGCACAGGCGTAGGCGGAGGAATCATCCGCGAGGGCAAAATCATAGCCGGAGTAAACGGAGCAGGCGGAGAGATAGGGCATATGCCTATGGTAGATGATGAGTCAGAGTGCTGTGGCTGCGGCAAGAAGGGCTGCTTAGAGCAGTATGCATCAGCAAACGGTCTCGTAAGAGTGGCAGAGAGATACATTGCAGCACACAGGGATGTGGCAACAAAGCTTGATTTAAATGCAGGCTTCACAGCCAAGGATGTATGCGATGTGGCAAAGGAAGGAGATGCAGCGGGCATTGCGGCAGTAGAGCAGTCTATGAAGCTTCTCGGCAAGGCAATGGCAGCAGTAGCATGCGTTATGGACCCTGAGGTATTTGTTGTAGGCGGAGGCCTTTCAAAGGCAGGCAATATCATCATAGATACAGCAGCAAAGTATTATAAAGAGTATGCTTTCCATGCAAGCCGCGAGACAGAAATCAAGCTCGCCACACTCGGCAACTCAGCCGGCATGTATGGCGGAGTAAAGATGGTTATCGGCTAACAACATAAGATTGCAATTTTTAAAGAAATAAAATATAATGGCTACTAAAGATACACTACAATCGAGGTGAGACTATTGGCAGATTACTCAACAGAAGAATTAGAAAAAATAGCGGACAAATTTCGCTCAGATACCAGCGGTATAAGGGGAACAAAGGATTTTACGAGCCCAGAGGAGCTTTACGATGAGCTTAAAAAGGAAATCAAAAAGTATCATCCGTCGGATGACACGAGCCTTGTGGACAAAGCCTACAGGGTAGCTTATGATGCTCATAAGGGTCAGGCGCGTAAGTCAGGAGAGCCTTATATCATACATCCGCTTTGTGTTGCCATAATACTCGCCGAGCTCGAGCTGGATAAGGAAACCATTGCAGCAGGACTGCTCCATGATGTGCTGGAAGACACCATCATGACCATGGATGAGATGCGTGCAGAGTTTGGAGACGATGTCGCACATCTGGTGGATGGTGTCACGAAGTTAAAGCACCTGCACCTGACAGACAGCACCAAGGATCCGAAGGACAAGAATGCGGACAGGCTTGAGATGCAGGCTGAGAATCTGCGCAAGATGTTTCTCGCCATGGCAAAGGATATCAGGGTCATCCTCATAAAGCTGGCAGACAGACTGCACAATATGCGTACACTCAAGTACCAGTCAAAGGAGGCACAGCAGCGTATCGCCAGAGAGACACAGGATATCTACTGTCCTATCGCGCAGCGACTTGGTATCAGCAAGATAAAGATAGAGCTCGAGGACCTTTGTATGAAGTACCTCTATCCGGATGCCTACTACGATCTGGTAGAGAAGGTAGCCCTCAGAAAGGCAGAGCGCGACACTTACATCCAGGGCCTGGTAAACGATGTCAAGAAGTATGTTACAGATGCCGGCATCAAGGCTGAGATATACGGCAGGGCAAAGCATTTCTTCAGTATATATAAGAAGATGGTCAATCAGGACAAGACGATAGACCAGATATATGACCTCTTTGCCATCAGAATTCTGGTGGATACTATACCGGACTGCTACGCAGTGCTTGGTATCATACATGAGAAGTATAAGCCTATACCGGGCCGTTTCAAGGACTATATCGCCATGCCGAAGCAGAACATGTACCAGTCGCTTCACACGACACTCATAGGTCCGAGCGGACAGCCGTTTGAGATACAGATACGTACCTATGAGATGCATCGTACAGCTGAGTACGGTATCGCAGCGCACTGGAAGTATAAGGAAGCAAACAACGGTAATGCCACTACCACCACTGTCACAGAGGAGGAGAAGCTCAGCTGGCTGCGCCAGATACTCGAGTGGCAGCAGGATATGTCGGATAATAAGGAGTTTATGACTTTATTAAAGAGTGATTTAAATTTATTCTCCGACAATGTATTTGCATTCACACCGTCCGGCGATGTAAAGAACCTGCCAAAGGGCTCCACACCTATAGACTTTGCCTACAGCATACACTCTGCGGTCGGCAACAAGATGGTCGGTGCCAAGGTAAATGGTAAGCTGGTGCCGATAGACTATGTCATCAAAAACGGTGACCAGATAGAGATAATCACCTCACAGAACTCCAAGGGACCAAGCCGTGACTGGCTCAAGGTCGTAAAGAGCACACAGGCCAAGAACAAGATCAACCAGTGGTTCAGAAGTGAGCTCAAGGAGGAGAATATACAGCACGGCAAGGATTTGATAGCAGCCTATGCCAAGGCAAAGGGTATCAACTTTGCTGAGATAAACAAGCCTGAGTATCAGGAAAAAATACGTCGCAAATACGGCTTCCACGACTGGAACTCATGCCTTGCAACTGTCGGCCACGGCGGACTCAAGGAGAGCCAGATAGTCAACAGAATGTACGACGAGTACAAGAAGGATCATGTGGTGCCGGTGACAGATGCAGATGTGCTTGGCAGCATCGCAGAAAAGCAGCAGGCGGCAGCAGGCACACAGCCGGAGCACAAGTCAAAGAGCGGCATTGTGGTACACGGACTCTATGACGTGGCTGTGCACTTCTCGAAGTGCTGCAATCCTGTTCCGGGAGATGAAATCGTGGGCTTTGTTACAAGAGGCCGAGGCATCTCCATCCACAGGACAGACTGCGTGAATATCATCAATCTGTCAAAGATAGAAAAGGACAGGCTCATAGAAGCAGAGTGGCAGGATACAGCCCTCATGGACAACGGTGCCGAGTATCAGGCAGACCTAAAGATATTCTGTCATGACAGGCCGGGACTGCTCGTAGATATCACAAAGATATTTACCGAGAAGGAAATCAATATCAGTGGTATCCAGTCCAAGACCAGTAAGCAGGGCATCGCTACAATCGAGGTATTTTTCAATATCAGAGGCAGGGACCAGATAAAGGTTCTCGTGGAGAAGCTCAGACAGATAGAAAGTGTAATAGACGTAGAGAGGACCACCGGCTAAATCCCGGTGGTTCTTGCGTGAAGCATAACATATAACAGACAAGGAGTACACTCATATGGTAAATATGAAGATAGACCACTTCGTAGTGGGACCGGTGCAGACCAACTGCTATTTTGTCACCAATATAAAGACAAAGGAAATGATAATAATAGACCCGGGCGCGTGTGCTAAACAACTCGCCAAAAAAGTGGACGAATCAGGCGCAAAGCCAGTAGCAATACTACTCACACACGGACACTTTGACCATGCCACTGATGCAAAGCCGCTCGCAGACCGCTACGGCATTAAGATATATATCCATGAGGCAGACAAAGCCACACTCGATGACCCGCAGCTCAATGTCAGCTACATGATGGGCCAGTCAAAGACCTTTTATGCAGATGTATTTTTGAAGGATAAGCAGGAAATTGATATTGCGGGCTTTCACATAGTAGTGCTTCACACACCGGGGCATACACCGGGCGGTTGCTGCTATTATTTCCCGTATGAGGACGTGATCTTTACAGGCGATTCACTGTTTTGCGGCTCAATCGGACGTACGGATTTCAAGGGCGGCAGCATGTCAGACCTCGTGCGCACAGTGAAGGAAAAAATCATGACACTGCCTGAGCATACAGAGGTGTACCCGGGCCACAACGACACAACAACCATAGAAAACGAGAGGATGTATAACCCTTACTTATGATAGTAGTAGTATTTAATAAACCGGATTTTGAATATGATGTACACTCACTGCTCAAGGAGTTCTTCCCACAGGAGGATGTGCAGATGTACTATAGCTGCTCACCTGATGAGGTGGAGGGAAAAAACCTGGCCTGCACACACCACGAGATGACAGACGATGGCATAAAAGAATTTGCGGATGCCTCACAGGTATTTAAGATAGACTATGTGGGTGATGAGATTGTGGTGGAGTGGACGGCAAATAAGGTTAGCGAAAGTATCAGCACAAAAATATCCGTGACCGGCACAGGACGCAAGGAAACCAAAAACCGCCTTAAGCTCGCCCTGTATTCCATGATAGAAAAGGGCACAGGAAAGAGCCTTCCGTGGGGCACACTCTCAGGTATCAGACCGACCAAGATAGCCATGAAGTGCATAGAGGACGGCATGAGCGATAAGGAAACCTACGACTATCTGAAGGAAACCTACCTCGCAAGCGATGAGAAAATCGACCTCTCAATAGGCATAGCAAAGCGCGAGAAGGCACTGCTCGATAGGGTGGATTATGACAACGGCTACAGCCTGTACATAGGCATACCTTTCTGCCCGAGCACCTGTGCGTACTGCTCGTTTACGTCATACCCGCTTGGTGTGTGGAAAAATCGCGTGGACGATTACCTTGACGCACTCGAGAAGGAGATAGACTACACGGCGCAGAAATTCTATCACAAGAAGCTAAACTCCATCTACATAGGAGGTGGCACACCGACCACACTAAGCCCTGCGCAGCTTGACAGGCTTATCAGAAAAATTAAATGCAGCTTTGATTTAAAGGACTGCCTGGAATTTACCGTGGAGGCAGGCAGACCGGACTCCATCACGAGAGAAAAGCTTATGGCACTAAAGAAAAACGGCATCAGCCGTATATCTGTCAATCCACAGACCATGAAGCAGCAGACACTCGATATAATAGGAAGACACCATACGGTAGACGATACGATACAGAGCTTCAAGCTTGCGCGTGAGCTGGGATTTGACAACATAAATATGGACCTCATTATGGGACTTCCCGAGGAAACACTTGATGATGTAAGGCACACGATGGAGCTCGTAAAGGAGCTGGCGCCTGACAATGTCACCATCCACTCGCTCGCAGTAAAGCGCGCTGCAAGGCTTACAATCTTCAAGGACCGCTATCAGGATATGCAGATGGTCAACACTCAGGAGCATATGGACCTCTGCGCAACCTACTGCAAGCAGATGGGGCTTGAGCCATACTACCTCTACAGGCAGAAGGGCATGGCAGGCAACATGGAAAACGTGGGCTATGCGGCAAAGGGCAAGGCCGGCGTATACAACATACTGATTATGGAGGAAAAGCAGACCATCGTGGCGTGCGGAGCCGGAGCAAGCACCAAGCGCGTCTGGCCTATACCAAATCCGGATGGCACACACCGCATTGACAGATGCGAGAATGTCAAGGATGTAGGGCAGTATATCGCAAGGATTGATGAGATGATAGAGAGGAAGCAGAGGCTGTTTGAGGAAAAATAAGCAGTATGGCATATAATAATGTATAATAATGCGCCTGTCTCTTATACACATCTGAC
>OWJD01000567.1_pt1 | contig 11402 bp, 10 predicted proteins | sample 1732601 | NCBI WGS metagenome assembly OWJD01 (sample SAMN05065733, study PRJEB22554) | human gut metagenome | biome: ENVO:2100002; feature: ENVO:00000062; material: ENVO:00002003 | host: Homo sapiens | place: USA
TTCGTCGGCAGCGTCAGATGTGTATAAGAGACAGCCCTATGGTTCCAGAATCAAAGTTGCGGACGGACAGGTTCTCGAGGCCGGCGACGTTCTTACAGAGGGTAGCATCAACCCGCACGACCTGTTGAAGGTTAAGGGCGTTCGTGCCGTACAGGATTACATGATCCGTGAGGTACAGCGTGTTTACCGCTTACAGGGTGTAGAGATCAACGATAAGCATATCGAGATGATCGTGCGTCAGATGTTAAAGAAGATCCGTGTCGAGGAGAGCGGCGATTCCGACGTTCTTCCGGGCGTATCCATGGATGTTCTTGATTTCAACGAGATGAACGAGGAGCTCATCGCTGCAGGCAAACAGCCGGCAGAGGGCAAACAGGTCATGCTCGGTATTACAAAAGCATCCCTTGCAACCGATTCCTTCTTATCTGCCGCATCCTTCCAGGAGACCACAAAGGTTCTTACTGAGGCAGCGATCAACGGTAAGGTCGATCACCTGATCGGTCTGAAAGAGAATGTTATTATCGGTAAGCTGATCCCGGCTGGTACCGGAATGAAGCGTTACCGCAATATCAAGCTCAGCACAGGCGAGATCGAGGATAAGATCCAGGAGCAGGAAGCACCGGCTGCTGAAGAGCCGCAGGAGGAGACGGATGCTCCGCTTGAGGAAGCAGATAAAATCATTCTCAACGAGGATGATACACAGGATGTCGATGAGTGATCGGTATTTTGACAAATAAATATATCGGAAAGCTTTCTGGAAGCAGGAACTTTTTCGTATGCTGAGGCATATAAGAACAGCGAGGAGAACATGAAAGATCATGTTTTTCCTCGCTGTTTGAGTATACAGATGGTTAGAAGAAAGCAACTTGTAGCGATTCGGCGGGCCGATGGGCTTTCTGTGCTGAATGTGAGAAGACCTGAATTACAATTTCTTGATTTTTGGCTTGGCGCGGCAAGTGTGCGGACCGATGGAGGTGTTTTACATGATTACGATACTGTCCGGCTTATTTATTAAAAACAGGGATCAATTCGGGGACAGCGATGTGCGCCGTGCCTACGGCATGCTCTGCAGTATTGTGGGCATCGCGCTCAATGTTTTTCTGTTTGCCGGAAAATATCTGGCGGGTGTGATCAGTGGATCCATCGCTATTACGGCGGATGCATTCAATAACCTGTCAGATGCAGGATCATCCTTTATCTCTCTTGTGGGATTTAAATTTTCCGGTATGAAGGCTGACGCGGACCACCCCTTTGGACACGGGCGCATCGAGTATGTCTCCGGATTTGGAGTTTCCATGGTCATCATTCTCATGGGGGTCGAGCTTTTCAAAACTTCCATAGAGAAGATCTTTCATCCAGAGCCGGTGGAGACAGGTGCCCTGGCGGTAGGGATCCTTGTGGTCTCCATCTGTGTAAAGGGATACATGTGCTTTTACAACCGGGCAGTCGGCAAAAAGATCCAGTCGGAGACCATGAAAGCGACGGCTATGGACAGTATGAGCGATTCCATCGCGACAACGGCGGTTCTGATCTCCATGGCGGTGGCCCATGTGACAGGAATTAGTATCGATGGATGGTGCGGCTGCCTTGTGGCATGCTTTGTATTGTATGCCGGATTTAGCGCGGCGAAGGATACCCTGAATCCGCTTCTCGGAGAACCGCCTTCCAGAGAATTTGTAAATGAGATCAGGACGATCGTTATGGCTCATCCTGAGATCCTTGGGATCCATGATCTAGTGGTCCACGATTACGGCCCGGGGAGACGCATGATCTCCCTCCACGGGGAAGTGTCAGGGGATTGCGATATCTTTGAGATCCACGACGTGATCGATCGGATCGAGAAGGAATTGAAGGAAAAACTTGGCTGTGAGGCCGTGATCCACATGGATCCGATCGTGGTGAATAACGAGGCGATCAATGAGACAAAAAAGGAAGTTGTTGACATGATCAACGAACATTTTCCGGGCGTCACCATCCATGATTTCCGCATGGTCAAGGGGACGACTCATACGAACCTGATTTTCGACGCGGTGGTTCCATTCCAGTATGGGAAAACGAACGAAGAGGTAAAACAGGGGATCGCGAAACTGATCTCAGAGAAATGGGATAGTTATTACGCAGTGATACAGGCAGAGCAGTCATATCTGGAATAAAGAAAAGAGATTGAATCCGGCAGAGCGTGCAGAAGCGCTTTGCCGGATTTTTGCAGTTAAAGAAAACGTAAGAAGTCTACAGCAAAAATGGTTTGCGATTGCATGGTTGAACTGCTATACTTGAGATATGGAACTCACGGAAGTATATGAACAGATGGGTGACAGAACAGGCGCTCCGGCATCTGGAAACTTGTGCAGATGACCGATGCGGTTGTTGAATTTTAAGGAGGTCTCTCTTATGAAAAAGTGGAAAATGATCCTTACTGCAGCGATGCCGTTAGCAATGGCACTGTCCTTCCCAGCATTCGCGGGCGAATGGCACGAGGATATGAACGGCTGGTGGTATGAGAACGATGACGGTTCCTACTGCCGGAACGGCTGGGACTGGATCGATGGTGATCATGATGGCTGGGCACAGTGCTATTATTTCGGAAATTCCGGTTATCTGCAGATGAATGCCGGATATGCGCAGACAAATACGGGTCATGCGGACGGATATGAGATCGATAAAAATGGTGCCTGGAGCGTAAATGGTGTTACCCAGGTAAAGGCAGTTCCGATCGCTGTCGCGGAGAACGATCCGGAGGCGCTGAAGGTCTATGAGGAAGCACAGCAGATTAGCGAGTCTCTCCCGAGCGCGAATATTGATGTGGACTGTACGATCACCATGTCTTATCTCGGACAGGATATTGATATGTCCATGAATATGAAGCTGATGATGAAAGAGGACGCGAACGGAGACATGCAGTTTGTATGCAAGGGTACCGCGGATACGCTTGGAACCGCAGTGCCGATCGATATGTTCTACACAGACGGATACATGTATGTGAACACTATGGGCATCAAGTACAGGCAGGCCATGGATCTGGAAGCTGCGAAAGCTCAGGCCACACAGATCAACATGGATCTGGATACGGATGTTGTCAAAGGCTTGAGAATGTATACAAGCGGTGACACAAGGAAACTTGCATTCACTATTGATGACCAGAAGATCAACGAGATCCTGACCGCAGTTACCAGCGCGACCGCAGAGACCTACGAGGAGCTTGGGGTCACTCTGGACATGAAGATCAATGAGTCGAACGGCGAGATGACGGTCAACAAAGATGGCTATTGCGAGGCTATGAAGATGTTTATGGACTACGGAATGAGTGTCACAGATCATACAACATCCGAAGCTGATGAGATGAACTATAAGATGGATATCAATATGACATATAAGAATCCGGGCAAGGAAGTTTATTTTGAGATCCCATCTACAGATGGCTACGAAGATATTGCTGTGGCTTATGTGGCAGACGCGGAATAGGGACAGTAAAATCGGGACCGGTCTGGCTTGTTAAAAAGTGAAGTGTAAATGGCGCTGGTTTGCGTATGGCTGAGAGGTCATGGCAGATCAGCGCCTTTTTGTGCCACAGGAAATCCCTGTTCACAGATGGCTGCGGTAGGTTCGGCAGGAATGTAGTTTCACCTGTAATAGGATCTGCCTGCAGCTGCGTCTGGGAGAATAGCAGATTGGAGAATCTATCATATATTAAATTGAAGAAACAGGACAAAGAGGGAGAAATAATGGCATCCATCAGTCTATGCATGATCGTGCGCAATGAGGAAAAGGTCCTCGGAAGATGCCTGTCCTGCGTGCGGGGATTTGCGGATGAGATCATAATTGTGGACACGGGATCTACGGACCGGACGAAGGAGATCGCATTTTCTTTTACGGACAAGGTTTATGATTTTAAATGGAAGGATGACTTTGCAGCGGCGAGAAATTTCGCGTTTTCCAAGGGAACGGGGGATTACCTGTTCTGGCTGGATGCAGATGATGTGATAAGGCAGGAAGAGTGGAGAAAACTGATGGATCTGAAAAGACGGCTGGATATGGAATGGCCGGATGTAGTGATGATGAAATACGCGGTTGGATATGACGGGGATGGCGCACCGTCATTTTTCTTTTATAGAGAACGCCTTTTAAGACGGGGCGGAAAAGCAGTGTGGAAAGGGCGCATCCATGAGGCGGTGGAACCCTTTGGAAAAGTAGTGCGGGAAGATATCATGATCGAGCACCGGAAAGTGGGGACAGGGGATCCGGACAGGAATCTTCGGATATTTGAGCAGATGCTCCGGGAGAATGGAAAATTATCTCCGCGGGATCAGTATTATTATGGAAAGGAATTATATTATCACAGAAGATACCGGGATGCTGCTTCCGTATTTTCGGAATATCTGGAACTGCCGGATGGCTGGCGGGAAGACCGGGTGGATGCCTGCAGGCATGGGGCGTACTGTATGTACCGGATCGGAGATCGGGACCGGGCACTAAAGTTCCTGCTTTCCGGACTTTCTGAGGGGATCCCGAAGCCGGAGCTCTGCTGTGATCTCGGATGGTGGTTCTTCTCGGCCAAGCGCTATCGCGACGCAATTTTCTGGTACGGGCAGGCAGTTCAGGCCGGAAAGTTGACAGGGGAGGACGGTTTTGTGATGCCGGAGTGCCGGGGATATGTTCCATATCTGCAGATGTGTGTCTGCTATGACAGGCTGGGGGAATGGAAAACGGCGGAACGGTATAATGAGCTGGCGGAGAGGTGCCGGCCGGGGACGGAGACATGCCAGTTAAACAGGAAATATTTTGAGAAAAGAAAAACACAGCAAATTGAACGGAGACAGTGAGGTGACAGCAGGAGTTTTGGACAAAAAATCGCAGAAGTAGCAGTTTCGGACGGGCAGCATAGATTATAGTAAGCGAACAACCTGTATGGGATGTCCGCCAGGAAAATATGCTGAAAGGGGAATTGATCATGCGTAATTGTGGATATGATTTCTGGGAGAACGAGGACTGCAGAGCAGAGAGCTGCCGGGGCGGAGACGAGAGAGGACACTGGGATGGGAACTGTTGCTGCGGCCGAGACGGAAGAGACCGCTGGGACGGAACGCAGGGCTGTGGCGGAGATGGAAGAGGTGGCTGCGGAGGAAACAGAAGAGGCGGCTGTGGCGGAAATTGCGGAAGCGGCTGGGGATATGGCTGGAGACACGGAACCTGCTGCTGCCGGGGACCGCAGGGTCCGAGAGGCCCTCAGGGATGCCCGGGTCCTGAAGGACCGAGAGGTCCACAGGGGTTTCCGGGATTTGACGGAGCACCGGGAGCGACAGGCCCGATGGGACCGATGGGCCCGATGGGTCCGGCAGGAGCGCCGGGAGCGACAGGTCCGATGGGCCCGATGGGTCCGGCAGGAGCGCCGGGAGCGACAGGTGCGATGGGTCCGATGGGTCCGATGGGTCCGGCAGGAGCAGTGGGAGCGACAGGCCCGATGGGTCCACAGGGTCCGCAGGGGCCGCAGGGCGAAATTGGCCCGGCAGGTCCCATCGGCGCAGATGGTCCACAGGGGCCAACCGGTCCGACAGGTCCCGCAGGGACAGTGACAGCGGCCGCTCCGGTGGCAAATGCCACAGACTCGGAGAACGTGGTAAATCAGTTTAATGAATTACTTGCAAATCTGAGAACGGCTGGACTTCTGGCACCCAATCCCTAACGAAGGATAGATTAAAAGAGGAGACCGCAGATGCGGTCTCCCTCAGGATCGAAAGAGATTTGTAACGGTTCAGCCCGGGAGCGGTATCGTTCCAGAATGTGTATCGGATGTGGACTAAATCGCATCGGGGAATCAAATCGCACCGGGGGGGCTTGCATGAAGACTGCCGGTATGGTAAAATCCTGTCTGGAAATATACAGCGCTTGTAACGGTGCGGCACCTTTACAGTAGCGGGCAAAAATCTATTCCAGATCAGCAGTGTCGATGGGATTATTGACACTGCCGGAACGCAGAAGGAGGAAAAATCATGAAAGAAACATGGAACGTCCTCGACCCGGACGAGTATGTAAAACACAATCCATTTATGGGATATACAAATATGAAGATTGAAAAGATCTCCCCGGAATGCAGTGAGATCAGCATGAAGATCACCCATGGCGTGACAAACCTGATGGGCATGGTCCATGGCGGAATGCTCTATGCGCTGGCAGATGTGGTAACAGGCCTCACAGCCAGAGCCGACGGAAGAAAATATGTGACCCAGAGCGCCCATATAAACTTTATCCGGAATGTATCGGAAGGAACGGTCTATGCGAAAGGCATCCTGATCCGCCGCGGCAGGTCGATCACCATCGTCCGCAGCGAAGTGACGGATGAAAAGGGAAATCTTCTCGCCGATGTGACCGTGGACATGTTCTGTCTTGGAGAGTAGTCTCCCGGAAGGAGAAAAACAGGCCAAACCTGTCAAAATCACAAGAGAAGAATTTGAGACAACTCATCCAGGCGTGTCATAGCCGGAAAAAGCCGTATTTTCAAAGAAAATTTAAGGTTTCTCCTTGACAGGCAGAAAAACTCTGTATATAATAATGGGGCGTGCATCGGGTACGTCCCGTTTTTTGTGCGCATAAAGGCTGATAAGCAGCAACCAACAGTCAATATCACAGGAGGTGAAAAGAATGCCAACATTTAACCAGTTAGTAAGAAAAGGTAGAGAGACATCTGTAAAGAAATCTACAGCTCCGGCACTCCAGAAAGGATACAATTCCCTTCATAAGAAAGCCACAGATACATCTGCTCCGCAGAAGAGAGGTGTGTGCACAGCTGTTAAGACTGCAACTCCTAAGAAGCCGAACTCCGCTCTTAGAAAGATTGCCAGAGTACGTCTTTCCAACGGTATTGAAGTAACAAGCTATATCCCGGGTGAGGGACATAACCTTCAGGAGCACTCCGTTGTTCTGATCCGTGGTGGTCGTGTTAAGGACCTTCCGGGTACCAGATACCACATCATCAGAGGTACTCTTGATACTGCAGGCGTTGCCAACAGAAGACAGGCTCGCTCCAAGTACGGCGCAAAGAGACCGAAAGATAAGAAGTAATTGCTTCGCAATTACTGCTACTCAAACGTAGCGTGGCGGAGTTCGAGTTTCCCGTCTTAACTGGCGGCAGATAAAAACTTGAACAACCGCATAGGGATCACTAACAGGAATAAAGTGAATGCGTACAACGCATATTAGTGCCGGTGGTATTTGACCTGTGGTTGCAGGAGATAGATAGAAAACCGCGCGCGAACACATTTTATGGAAACATGTGAGTACCGATGATATAATTTTTATAATTAAGGAGGGAAGTAACGTGCCACGTAAAGGACATACTCAGAAAAGAGACGTATTAGCAGATCCAATGTACAACAGCAAAGTAGTTACAAAGCTTGTTAACAGCATTATGTTAGACGGTAAGAAAGGCGTAGCTCAGAAGATTGTATACGGAGCATTTGCTACAGTAGAAGAGAAGACAGGAAGACCAGCTCTTGAAGTATTCGAAGAGGCTATGAACAATGTAATGCCAGCTCTCGAAGTAAAAGCAAGACGTATCGGTGGTGCCACATATCAGGTACCAATCGAGGTTCGCCCTGATCGTCGTCAGGCTTTAGGCCTTCGTTGGTTAACAGCATTCTCACGTGCCAGAGGAGAGAAAACTCAGGCTGAGAGATTAGCTAACGAGATCATGGATGCAGCTAACAACACAGGCGCATCTGTTAAGAGAAAAGAAGATATGCACAAGATGGCAGAGGCAAACAAGGCATTCGCACATTACAGATTCTAGTTTCTGTAAGAAGCTTACAGCTTTGCTTTTGATTCATGCAGCGGACCGGATTTGTAACAGAGTCCGGTTGTGCATAGGACACTAAATATAGGAGGAAAAAACCTTGGCTGGAAGAGAATATCCACTTGAGAGAACCAGAAATATTGGAATCATGGCTCATATCGATGCTGGTAAAACAACACTGACAGAGCGTATTCTTTATTATACTGGTATTAACTATAAAATCGGTGATACTCATGAAGGTACTGCTACCATGGACTGGATGGAGCAGGAGCAGGAAAGAGGTATTACAATTACTTCTGCCGCTACAACATGTCACTGGACACTTGAAGAGTTCACTAAACCAAAGCCAGGAGCACTTGAGCATCGTATCAACATCATCGATACACCGGGCCACGTTGACTTCACAGTAGAAGTTGAGCGTTCACTCCGTGTACTTGATGGCGCAGTTGGTGTGTTCTGTGCAAAGGGTGGTGTTGAGCCTCAGTCAGAGAACGTTTGGCGTCAGGCTGACACATACAATGTACCTCGTATGGCATTCATCAATAAGATGGATATCTTAGGTGCAAACTTCTACGGAGCTGTTGACCAGATCCGTACAAGATTAGGAAAAAATGCTATCGTACTTCAGTTACCAATCGGTAAAGAGGACGATTTCAAAGGAATTATCGACCTTTTCGAGATGAAGGCTTATATCTACAATGATGAGAAGGGTGACGATATCACAGTTACTGATGATCTTGGAGATATGGCTGATCAGGCTGCAGAGTACCGTACAGAGCTTATTGAGAAAATCTGTGAGTTAGATGACGATCTCATGATGCAGTATCTTGAGGGTGAGGAGCCATCTGTAGAGGATATGAAGAAGGTTCTTCGTAAAGCAACATGTGAGTGTACAGCTGTACCTGTATGTTGTGGTTCTGCATACCGTAACAAGGGTGTACAGAAGTTACTTGACGCTATTGTTGAGTACATGCCAGCTCCTACAGATATCCCTTCAATCAAGGGAACAGATCTTGAGGGAAATGAGATTGAGAGACATTCATCAGATGATGAGCCATTCTCAGCACTTGCATTCAAGATCATGGCAGATCCATTCGTAGGAAAGCTTGCATTCTTCCGTGTTTACTCAGGAAAATGTAAGGCAGGTTCTTATGTATTAAATGCAACAAAGGATAAGAAAGAGCGTATCGGACGTATTCTTCAGATGCATGCAAATAAGAGACAGGAATTGGATGAGGTTTACTCAGGTGATATCGCTGCTGCTGTTGGATTTAAATTCACAACAACAGGTGATACAATCTGTGATGAGCAGCATCCGGTTATCCTTGAGTCTATGGAGTTCCCAGAGCCAGTTATCGAGCTCGCTATCGAGCCAAAGACAAAAGCTGGACAGGGTAAGTTAGGTGAGGCTCTTGCAAAGCTTGCAGAGGAGGATCCTACATTCCGTGCTCATACTGATCAGGAAACAGGTCAGACAATCATCGCTGGTATGGGTGAGCTTCACCTTGAGATCATCGTTGACCGTCTTCTCCGTGAGTTTAAGGTTGAGGCAAACGTTGGTGCACCTCAGGTTGCTTACAAGGAGACATTTACAAAGGCTGTTGATCAGGAATACAAATATGCTAAGCAGTCAGGTGGACGTGGACAGTACGGACACTGTAAGGTTCGCTTCGAGCCAATGGATGCCAATGGAGAAGAACTTTTCAAGTTCGATTCAGAGGTTGTCGGTGGTGCTATTCCAAAGGAGTACATCCCATCAATCGGCGAAGGTATCGAGGAGGCTACAAAGGCCGGCTCTCTTGGTGGATTCCCAGTAGTTGGTATCCATGCAACAGTATACGATGGATCTTACCATGAGGTCGATTCATCAGAGATGGCATTCCACATTGCCGGATCTATGTGTTTCAAAGAGGCTATGGCAAAGGCCGCACCTGTATTACTTGAGCCTATCATGAAGGTAGAGGTTACAATGCCTGAGGAGTACATGGGAGACGTTATCGGTGATGTTAACTCTCGTCGTGGACGTATCGAGGGTATGGACGATCTCGGCGGTGGAAAGATTGTACATGCATATGTACCACTTGCAGAGATGTTCGGTTACTCTACAGACCTTCGTTCTAAGACACAGGGACGTGGAAACTACTCAATGTTCTTCGACAGATATGAGCCGGTTCCAAAGAATGTACAGGACAAGGTTCTTGCTAACCACGCAAAATAATTGCAAATTAGCAAACAATTTATAGTACAAATGATGAAATATATACTATATATGGTATAAAAATCAAAAATAAAGGCATTTCCCCTTGAAAAAGGGGGATTTGCCATAAAATTTACTTGAAAAAACTTTGATTATTTCGTATAATCAAAGCAGTCGGTAGATTATAAAAAAGCCCATGGGGCATAAAAGTTTAAGGAGGACGTTTCAAAATGGCAAAGGCTAAATTTGAAAGAACAAAACCACATTGTAATATTGGTACCATCGGTCACGTAGATCATGGTAAAACAACTTTAACAGCAGCTATTACAGCAGTATTAGCAGCTCGTGTCGCTGGTAACACAGCTACAGATTTCGCTAACATTGATAAGGCTCCAGAGGAGAGAGAGCGTGGAATCACAATTTCTACAGCTCACGTTGAGTATGAGACAGAAAAGAGACATTACGCACACGTTGACTGTCCTGGACATGCTGACTACGTAAAGAACATGATCACTGGTGCAGCTCAGATGGATGGTGCTATCCTCGTTGTTGCTGCTACTGATGGTGTTATGGCTCAGACAAAGGAGCACATCCTCCTTTCTCGTCAGGTAGGTGTTCCTTACATCATCGTATTCCTTAACAAGTGTGATATGGTTGACGACCCAGAGCTTATCGAGCTCGTAGAGATGGAAGTTACAGAGCAGCTTGAGGAGTATGGATTCAATGATTGCCCAATCATCCAGGGATCAGCTCTTAAGGCTCTTGAGGATCCAATGGGACCTTGGGGAGACAAGATCATGGAGCTTATGGATACTGTTGATTCTTATATCCCAGATCCACAGCGTGATACAGATAAGCCATTCCTTATGCCAGTAGAGGACGTATTCACAATCACAGGTCGTGGTACTGTTGCAACTGGTAGAGTAGAGCGTGGTACACTTCACCTCAACGACGAGTTAGAGATTCTTGGTGTTAAAGAGGACGTTCAGAAGACTGTTGTTACTGGAATCGAGATGTTCCGTAAGCAGTTAGACGAGGCTCAGGCTGGTGATAACATCGGAGCACTTCTCCGTGGTATTAACCGTGACCAGATCGTTCGTGGACAGGTTCTTGCTAAGCCTGGTACAGTAACATGTCACCGTAAGTTCACAGCTCAGGTTTACGTTCTTACAAAGGACGAGGGTGGACGTCATACTCCATTCTTCAACAACTATCGTCCACAGTTCTACTTCAGAACAACAGACGTAACAGGTGTTTGCGAGCTTCCAGCAGGAACAGAGATGTGCATGCCTGGTGATAACGTAGAGATGACAATCGAGCTCATCCATCCAGTAGCTATGGAGCAGGGTCTTACATTCGCTATCCGTGAGGGTGGACGTACAGTAGGATCTGGACGTGTTGCTACAGTTATCGAGTAAT
>OWJD01000578.1_pt1 | contig 11138 bp, 23 predicted proteins | sample 1732601 | NCBI WGS metagenome assembly OWJD01 (sample SAMN05065733, study PRJEB22554) | human gut metagenome | biome: ENVO:2100002; feature: ENVO:00000062; material: ENVO:00002003 | host: Homo sapiens | place: USA
GAGATTAGCGAGTGTCTCGTGGGCTCGGAGATGTGTATAAGAGACAGAATATAGACATTATGAAAAAGAATGAAACAAAGGTTACTAACCTGGTTGCAACTAAGGTTGCCGAACAACTTGAAGGAATTAAAAATTCTAAGACTGCTAAGGCTTCTGCTCCTAAGGCCAAAAAGACTAAAAAGGAATTGGTAAAAGATGCTCAAGAAGCTGCCACTAATTTTGCCAATGCCAAATTGGTAGAACTCTCTCCCAAAACCCAAACTTCCAAAAAGGAACAGGTTGTCAAGGAAGTTAAGGAACAACAAAAACCATCCATCATCGAACAGGTAATTTCTAATCGGGAAGTTAAATACGTATACCCTGCCGATGTAGTTGATACTCTTGCTCGGAAGAAATGGAGACAACAAACTCGAAACGAACTCCATCGATTGGAACTTGCAATGGCTCGTATCAAAGATACAAACTCCAAGGAATTCAAGGCTGCGGCTAAATCCTATGAGGACTTTAAAAAGAAGGTCCTCAAACCAGAACAAGTTGCATAAACCTTTATTAACCAGGTGCCCGGGATAATTACCTGGGCATCTCAATTCATACAAAATGGATTACACTATCTTCTCTGATAAAGAGATGCTTAAGCAGGACAAAGAACTTGTCGATTTACATAAGCGATGTTGTAAGTCCTATCTAATCCAACATTCACTTAAGCACTCCAAGATTAAGAAGTTCTTTATCGTTTACGATTGGTATATAAATACTGATAACGTAAGGAATTTCTTTTTCAGGCCTATAAACCTTTTCATTCAGGCATTGCTTTTAGGGCAACTTGATGAAATATCCGATTACATTAATCCTAACAAAAATGGAAAACGAAAAAAGAAACGAACCAGAAAAGTATAACGTACTTTACTGCAAAGGCAAATATCAGTATAAATCTAAATATCCCCAAATAGAAACTAAACATAAGGTTATCTATTCAGGGCCAGTAGAACCAATGGCACCCATCTGGGATAATGTATCAGATATATTAAGGAAATCTGATAGAATTTGTACTGAATCTCGAAGAGAATTAAAGAAGTTAGAGGAACGTTCACAGAATAACCTTTACTTCAAGAAAAATGGTATTACCCATATAATCGTATACAAATGTTTAGAGAAATAGTTAAAGACCTATATATAGGCAAATCGAAGTTAACCATAGAATGTAACCAAAAGGAAATACCCCAAACTACTCTGGTTCAGGATGTATTACAGAATACGGGGTTTACTGGTAATATGCCCGACTACGGTACCTATGGTAATTTCAAGGATGGGAAATTTGAGATTACTCCAATGATGCCTAAGCATTGCTTATTTATTACTGGAGTACCCAAAGGGGCAATCCTTGATAATTTCAGAGTTAGAAGAACATATTGGTCCTCTTATTATGAGGATGATGTAAGAGGGTACTTATTTCAAATTACAGATGAAAGTATACCTCGTTTAATAATCACAAACTAAATCTATATGGAAGCAATCGATTACGTAAAATTATTTAAGCTCGACCAAGAGAATTATGATTTTAAAAGGGAAGAGTTTATATCCGAATTAGGTAAAGAATTTCTAGATTATTGCCAAACTACCACAATTGGGATAGATAAAAAGACTGGCCATATATACTACTACCGATTTAGGGAAATAGTTAAGAATTTCGAAACTAAATTCTGGGCAATCTCAGAATTTAAAATAGGAGAACCATTAACTCAGAAATTATGGAATGCCTTTTTCGCTACTCAGGTAGTTCCTTTAAGGCAAAGGTTATTCCCAAAGGTTCAGAAATTAATCGAAGAGCAAAAGGGGATAACCAATAACCGTAGTAAACAAGACAAAAAACCTACGAACCATAAAAAGGCAAACTATGGCAAGGGAAATCACAGACCTGCATGGGAATAAATTTAAGGTAGGAGATTATAAACTTTGCCTTAATATTCCCATCACTGGGAAAGGTAATTTAGTATTCACCAGGGACCTAATCTCTGGTGAACCTTTTAATTTATCAGTAAGTAAGAAAAAATATAAGGGATATTTCTATAACCTATCTTTGAATCTGTATATAAGGTTCGATTTAGAGTATATGGGTTATGATGAAAGTTCCGATATCAGAAAATCTCATTTGTATGTCAGAAAAGGAAAATAAAATGGTAAGATTCCCAAGACCTATGGGGACTACTGCAATGGCATTAGAATATCAGAAGAACCCAAATGATGAACTTCTGATAAAGATACACAACTACATTATTAATCAATGGCTGATGGGTAATGGTGTATTATGTGGTATCACCTATGATATCAATACATTCTCATACCGTATGGGTATAGATATCAATTACATACGGGTATTTATGAGAGATAGGCTATTAAGCTCTAGAATATGGGATAAAGAAAAAGCAGAAGATTTACTTCAAGCGTTAATGGGAGAACAACTAGCATGGGCATTAGAAGACCGTATGGAAATAGCCCATCAGGTTAATATCCTAAGAGAATCTCAGGGAGGGAAATACGTACCGTTTATATCTGCCGAGCTGGGAAAGGCCCTTAAATTAAAGCTTGAATCCTCTACATCTCTGCAATCAATAGTACGTAATCTTACTGGAGGAAGTACTACAAATATCTTTGCCCAATTTAATCAACAGAACAACGTAACACAGCAAAATGCAATCACCATTGAAGAGGCACGTCAAATCGTATTGGAATCACAAAGGGTATTAGATAAACCAGAAGAGGCTAAACTATTGGAGGATAGGTATGACATTAAGTCTCTACCTGAAGTAGTTGCTACTAAACAAGAAGGAGTAGATACAAGTAAAGAGGGTCTTAACCTTAATAAAGCAGAGTTAATGCAAATTACTGATGATTATAAGGGAGCTATGTCTTCATTCTCTAAAGAACATCATGAACTACGTAGAGAAATCAAAATGCGTATAGACCCAGACGAAGAAGACCCAGAGTTATACCAATATGAAGACTTTGAGGAAGAAGAGAAAGAGGACGGATCATTTGCATCTCAATTCCTCCGAAATAGTAAGCTTCCATAGTTATATCCGGATATTGCATATTTAAAAAGAAAGAATTATATTTGCATATCAATTTTAAAATAGACAAAAATATGGAACTACCAAAGACATCTTACAAAGAGACTCAGGTTAACAAGGTTAATCAGGGTACATACTTTAAATTAAAACCAACTGATACTGCTCCAGTATGGGTAAGAGACCATTATGATAAATCATCTAAGACTTATGCTTGCCATAAGTATGATGACTCAAATCACGAAAAATTTCTCAAGGGAAAAAGGAAAATATACATTGACTTTACATTTTAATCACATGAACTTATTTAAACGAAAGAGATGCTGTAGTGAACTCATTGCCCTTAAAAATGGCAACTTAATATTCAAATTGAGTAATACTCATATCAATGCTGCTTATAATACTTTACAGGCAATAATGAGGAAATCTGGTATATTCGATGAGAATCTATATTTCGATGTCTATCAGGAATATCGGAAACATTATGCTATATACGACGTAGTACCATCGTTGCTAAGGTATAAGATACCCTTGATATTTTCAGGTAGATACCCAAAGAAACTATTCGATAATCAGTTTACCTTTGAGGAATTGATACCTAATGCTTTGGTATATCATAACTTACCAGAAAATTTCAGATTACCGGAAAGCTTAGAGAAAATCCTTTTAGAAGTAAGAAAAAGGGTATCTGCTTATATAGACCAAGAGGGTATATCAGACCAAGGTTATAGGGATTTAGTTCGAACCAATTTCGTAAAACAATGGGAAGTATTTAGAAAGGACCCATCTCTTATAGATTGCTATATGGATGCTCAATTGGGCATGCTATATATGTGGGCTAGAGTAGAAAATAAAACAATCGTAAAGAACATAATCGAAAGAACTCAAGATGAACTAGCTCAAGAGTTCTTATCTAAATATCAACAAAATGGAGAATAAAGAGAAATTTGCTTTCCGAAAGGTTAAAATGTCGGAAGGTGTAGAGGTAGAATTTATTAAATTACTTACCTCAGTAGAGACTAAAAATGATGAGGATGTAATTAAAGCTTTTAAAGTTCAATTATCCTCTGGAGTATTAACTTGCCATGCAGAAATGTTATCTAGAACACCAAGCCAGATAATATTTCAAACATCCCAGTTCAGTAAACCCTATAACTTTTATAAAAACTGGGAACTATGGGTATTCTCTAATATCCTGGGTGTATGGACTTTAAATAGGTTTAGGATATGATTACAATGAAAAACCTCCAAGTAGAGGATATAAAAGATGAATGGTTATATAATGCCTTAACACAGGGCATCAAGGAATGTATAACTGCTCCAGTCCTAACTTTGGACCCAACAAAGCCAGAACCAATTAAGAGGGCAGAAATGATACTGGAGAATTTCTCTCAGGAAGATTCTCCAGTAGTAGCTACAGTGATTGCTCCAGGCAATTTCATACAGATGATATTACCGAAACATGAGATACTTCTCTCGGTAATGTTCATCTATAAGGAAAGGAATACCTATGTACAACTTATAATACAAAAACTTGCTTATGAACGAGAAAAGACTACCACCAAGACTAATGGTTCTGCTAGTGGTACTGAAGGGTGAAAAGGTATATAAAGTACCAATTAGGTCAGAGATAGAATTAGACCATCTAAAGGATTTCAATACACTAAGAAGAATCCTTACTCCTTTAGTACAACTATATCATGGAGTAGGTTTTGATACTAGACTTACTTACGATGAATTCAGTATCTTCATTAATGACCTACAACATTTGGGATATGAACGGTTAGATGAATATTCCTTGGGTATACAAGAATTAGTAGAAGCAAAACCCATTACTGAGAATAACCAAGATGTTGAGAAAATACGAAAAGGGTTACTTATCTCTCTTAAATCTCAGGAGTTATCAGAGGTATTAGCTACTAAAATAAAGCAAGCCATACATGAAGTATTTGAAAACGAAAAGAAGAAAGGTGGACTAATGAACAAGGAACCCTCTTTAGAACCTATGGAGAGTTCAATTATAAGAGAGGCTCTATATTTGCTAACTCCCCAATTACCTTAATAATTGAAAGGCAGTCTAATCCACTGCCTTTCTTAGCGTATACACATCCTCAGCCACTTTAAAAATAAAAGGGATATATTTTAGTATTAAAATAAAAATGATTATATTTGCATATCAATTTTAAAATAGACAAAAATATGAAAACCAACTCAGTAACTTACAATCAAGCAGACGAACTAACTAAGGTAGTTCGCAATTTCTTAGAAAAGAAATCTACATTTGAACTTGACTCTGATGAACAGGGTAGTCTTCTTAATTTCCTAATGGGACTCTTAATCAAACTAGAGGATGATTACAAACTCAATTGCTTGGATATTAATCAGGTACAAATCTATGATACTACCTATTATTCTTTCATTTTCGAATCTATAATAACTGCCGATACTAATCCCTATAAGGGGCAATTAGCATCTGCTGCAGTTCAATTCATGAATGAATTTACCGATAACGATGGGAGGTTCATATCATTCAATCAACTCGATAGAAACAACTGGATTTTCCAACTTAATTTCTCAATCGCATGACAAAGTATAACGTTAGTCCATTAGTTGCTCGGGAGATAGAATTCTCCACGGGCACTATCTTTGGTGGTAGCTGGTGCCGATACTTTATTTCAATCACCCTACATCAATGCTATATAGAAGCAACATGGAAAACCCGTCCTAAAAATGATTTAGACGGGAACAAAGAAATCTTTAACTCTTTACAGGAGTATCTAGATTGGTTTGCTAATCTTAAGAAAACTTACGGAAGGAGAATATCCCGTAAACAAATGGTATATGCTGCATACGATGAAACAACACGTACCTTCAGTTACAAACCCTACGAGAATTGGGCTACAAGACGTTCTAAAGAGAAATTAAATAAGCCCAAGGAACCATTATTGGCCGATGAATTATATTAACAAAATCTTCTGGGAGGCACTCAAAACACCTCCCAGAACCTCTATATTTATAAAAATAAAAATAATTATAGGAACAAGTTTAGAAATAATTTTGTATATTTGCAGTGAGAAATATTTCTCAAGTAATTTTAATATAGACACGTTATGAAAGAATTAAAAAATTTAGAGGCCATCCGGGAACTGCTTGCTTCTCATCCCATTTATACTTATGATTACAGCGATGGTCTTTATATTAACAAGGAAGCTACCAATATCCAGGTTTACTCAATCGACTTAGAGGATGAACCTTTTGCTGCTTATATCTCAGGATATATCATCACATATGCTTCAGAGGAAGTTCTCTTCGAAAATCTCCGGGAAAACATTATTTCTCACATGGACTTAACAAAGGGTGCCGACGACCAATACTATGATTATTCACCCTCACAGGTAGAGGCTATCTTATTCGGAATCCTTCAATTAACCCCAGAACATCAGGATTATATCATAACCGGACTCAAAAAACATCTCCGGGAATTTATCCAAGACGATGAACAAGATGAGGACATGATATCCCAATATACCAATATCTACAATGATATCGAAAAATGGGAATCAGACCACAGGGAAACAGAAATCTTCCAACAACTTGCAGTATCAGAATTATTTAACCAACTAAATAAATAATCACTATGGTAAACTTATATAAATTACTCAACGTACTGGAACAGGGCATGTCTCTGTTCCAACTTAATAAATGGAAAACCGAAGGCATCTGGTATCCAATTACCCAATACAAAAAGGAATCAGATGAAATACAGGTAGTAACTAACCTATTTATTGCTGACCAAGAACAGTACCATATCCAACTATCAGGTAATTATCCAGAAGAATCCGATGACTGGAATAACTTTCTAAAGGAAAACCAATGGAAAATCTACCCATTACTTGCAAATATAATGCAAGTCTTCTTGCCCACAGGGAACTACCAATTATTCTATACTCAATATCCACAGGGATTCATATCCATAATCGCTAAGCCCCATGATAAGTAAAGAACTCAAATCACAATTAAGTATTCTCAAGGAAACTAACCCAGAATATATTCAGACCCTAAAGGATTCCATTACGGAATCCTATAAGGCAAAACTTCAGTCAATCAAACCAAGTTCTACCGAAGAAGAGGAACAACTTAATATCGAACTCAAGGACATAGTATTAAACATGCTATTTGGACCTTTCTATAACTATTTCGTATCAGAATACGTAGTATCAGATACTATATGGGAAGAACAAGATCAACTAATCGAGGACTTATATTATTACTTCAAATCATGACACCATATATTCAACAACAACTTAAAAAGCTATGCGATAATCCAAATTGGTATGACGATATGCTCATCTCATGGGATAAAAACCCAAGAAATCAAAGGGAAGCTATCTATAACTACCTTTCTCATGTACAACTAAATGGGTTACTAGAAAACACTCAGATAGTTTTTACATTCATAGATGGCGATATGAAACCAGCTTTCTATTTCGAAATTCCCAGAGATATCAATCGATATCTTATACTGGGAATCCTCGATGAAGCAGGTTATTCTCATTGCTGCCTATTAGTCCAACCAAAACAAATGTTTAACCCTCAACTCAATTAACATCATGGAACCAATCGTAACAATAAACAACTACCCAATCGGATGGGAATGGCTAGACAGAGTACCTCTAGAGGACTTTAACTGGCTAATCGAAATATTCTCTACCATGACCGATAATACTGATACTTATGACTTTGTATTTTATGAAGATTCAGAAACCTTACCAGGACATCTGAAGAGGATATGCTCAGTAGACAAGATATACTTAGCCAACTTCCTAAATGAAGACCAGGGCTACGAATCAGGTATATCCATGTATGGTCACTACATAGCATGCAAATGCCTTGACATATCCTCAGAAGAGGAATATATGAATCAATTAACCGATATAAGAATCCTAACTAACGAACTAGAGCCATGCTAACATCAGGTAAATTCTTAGTATCATTCGAAGTCCCGGGACCATTACCTGGGACTACTGAAGGCTTCTGCGAAGAAATGAACGTAGTGTACAGAACTGAGGAACTTAATACCTACCTCCGCTACCCCAAACAACAAATAAACCCATGGCATAAACACAGTACCTATATAAGGCTAAAGCTAAGAGATATACTACAAATACCCCTAACAGATATAACCATAATCGATATAATATCACTACCATGAACATCCTCTATCACATAATCCGAATAATCCTATCCGTAGGAACTATCCTCATCCTAATACGAAATGAGGATATCTACCAAGCCCACAAGCATACCCACCCAACAAACAAAATAAGATATATCATCTCACAGCTACTAACCCTAATAATATACACCATAGCCCTGATAACATTATCCCACATATCAAGGTACCTGGAATAAATACCGGGTACCTCCCACACCACCCAACACAAAAACAAAACAAAATCATCCTAACGCTAACTAAGGTACATAATATAATACCTATCCCCTCTATAACTAATATACCATCTATTAATATAATAATACCTAATACATATATCAAGGTACCTAGCCGGGGGTTTTGGGGATTTAGGCAAACAAGGCTAGGCAAACTTACCTTACTATACAAAGCCACTCAACTCACTATATAGCCACTATACCATATAGCTCTACTACACACTTTAAAGGCAAACTCAAAAAGGCCTATGTGATGATAATTTTTCGTCCCCTAATGGCCTCTTATTTACCTTATCCGAATTACCTTACCAAGCACTATTATATAATACATATCAATTAAATTCAAGGTAAATATGAAACACAGAACTCACCCCAAATTTCCTAAGTATAGGATTTATGCTGACGGTACCATAATCAACAAACGTACTGGGCATACTCTAAGGCGTAAATACGCTTTGAAGATAATGAACGAATCTAATCAAAGAGTCCCAGTAATTACACCCAAATTAATTGCTGAAGCCTTTCGTATACCTAACCCAAACCATTATAAGTATATTAGATATAGGAATGGTAATCTCAAGGATTGGAGAATAGAGAATTTATATTGGGCAAGCTATACTCATAAGCCAGATAATAAATCCAAGTTAACCCCTAAAATTAAAAAGGTTATCAAGGATGTATCTCAAGGCCAAGTAGTTATAATTAATATTGATAGGGTAATTATAAGGAAATAGATAATATGGTCCTAGAGCTTTATTAGTAATTGGCTAAGTATTTATATTAGCATTATTTATAAGGTTTCTAGGACTTATTGTGTTAAGGCAATCTCCATTCATGGCCTCGGAGATTTAGGCAAATATAACTCAAGGCCCTCAATAACCTACGAAGGCAATTAGGGTTATTGCATATTTAAAATATTGTTCTTATATTTGCAGCATAATAAATATAAAGTATTAATCACTTAAAACCCATTACCTATGAACACCGAAGAATTATCAAACCGATTAACACAAATCGTACAAGGCATTACTAATACTCACCCTATTAGGATTAAGGCTACTATCGAAGTTTTCCTTGAAGAATTCGATCCAAGCCAGAACTATCTTCTCTCTATTTCAGATATAGAAGGCTATGAGACCCAATTTATCGAATTCGAGATTTGGGACGAAAAGGATGGTCCTATACCTGGTATAAAACTTTTCAAGGATCTCAATATATACCTTGAACGAGAATATTGCGAATACTAACCAATTAACCCCAGGCCTAACTTAGGTTAGGTACCTGGGTTTTTACTTACGCTAACTTAGTAAGCCCTTATAGGCTATCCTAATCTCTATAGGCTTACCATAGTCCCTATATGGCCTTATTGAATTAGGACCTAATAGGTTTATAGAGGGCAATAATAGGGATATAGCTAATCGGCCTTAATTCTTTATCACCTTAGTCGATTAATGGCCTTCAATATACAGGTATATAATACACTCTCAAGAGGACAGGCATAAGCCATATAGGATTATCCATATACATATCATATATGCCCACTACAAGGCGTGTGAAGATTACCCTTGTGAACCCCCAAAATTAAGTGCAAATATTAAGTGCACAATATTTTTTATTTTATGAATTTTTCACAAAAATAATTTTGAAAATAAAATTATTCATTTTCTCAAAAATTTTTCTTGAAAATGTTTGTAGATTAAAATAAAGTTCGTATCTTTGCAATGTGAGAAAAACAAAGCGATATTTGAATGAATTTTTAATTAAAACTTTTTAAGAAAATAATTCTCTAAAAATTTTGCTAATTAAAAAATAGTTCTTATCTTTGCAATACAGAAATGAAACAAATAATACCTTATTAGAATAGTTAAAAAAGTCTTGAAAGTCTATTTGAAAAGGTAATAAAAATAATTAAATATGAAAAATCAAATTAATAAAGTGAATGTAGAAAAAGCAGTAGCAAACAGTAAAGCAAATAGTTTAATTGCTTTAGACGTATTGAAAAGCGTAAAAGAGAAAAATGCAGGACTTTTCAAAACTTCTTTAGGGACAAAAACAGAAATTTACAAAAAAGAACTTTTTGAGGGTGCAAACGAAAAGCAAATCAAATCATTACGCAAAAAGTTCAGAAATGTAACTTTCAATTTTCTTTCAACGATTGCAACAAATGCAGATAAAAAACTAATTGACGGTTTTATAGACTTTTATAAACAAGTCTACGTATTAAACGATTTTTCGTTTAATTCTATTGCAAGCGAAAACACTAAAGAAGAAAAGAAAGAGATATTAATAAAAGGTCTCGAAATTGTGAAAAAATCAATGAAGTAAAACAAAAATCAGATAAGGAGTAAAATTTTACTCCTTATCATAAAAATAAAATTATTATGTTATTAATTTTGTTTGTTATCTTATTAGCTGTTTTTGTTAGTGCTTTATATGTAGTTTATATTCTTTTAAAATCAAATCATAGAATAATATCTACTATTATTAACGTACAAACTTTTCAATTAATTAATGTAGAGCAATTTCTATTAATTGAACAAATAAGCATGAACTATTTAAATGAAGTTGAATATACAATCTGTCTCTTATACACATCTCCGAGCCCACGAGACACTCGCTAATCTC
>OWJD01000583.1_pt1 | contig 11098 bp, 8 predicted proteins | sample 1732601 | NCBI WGS metagenome assembly OWJD01 (sample SAMN05065733, study PRJEB22554) | human gut metagenome | biome: ENVO:2100002; feature: ENVO:00000062; material: ENVO:00002003 | host: Homo sapiens | place: USA
AGATTAGCGAGTGTCTCGTGGGCTCGGAGATGTGTATAAGAGACAGGATAAATATGGTATAGGTACTTTCTTTATAGACTGCCCGGTAAGTATAGTAAGAAAACAGGAAAATGTAGAAATGCTTCCTTTAGAAAATATATTTGATATTGCCCGGGATGAGCTTAAAAACAATGCTGATGAATATGTACTGGATACAAATGTAAAATATTACACTCTAAAACTTGCATACATAAGGGTAAACAACCGGACTGATATGCAAAAATACAGTTATATTCCGGCATGGAGTCTGGAATTGCTGCAGAAAGACACTGCAAATGCATGCCCTGTATTTATCAACGCGATTGACGGAAGTGTGATACATCCGGACGATCTGAGTTAAGATACAGAATGTTTACATCGGACCGTACTTTCACAGGAATAATTATGTTGTAGAAAAAATGTGACATATCAGGGAGGATTGGCATATGAGAAAACATACAAGAATATTTGCAGCGGTTATGACACTCATCGAGGCACTTATCCTTACATCACTCACGGGCTGCTCAGGCAAAAAAGTAGATTATGGGAATGAGAGCGAAAGTAAAGAAACAAAAAATATGTCTGCCTTAGCTGATATCAGGGCAGACTCCGGCTGGAATGAAAACTTTACAATACAGACCGGTAATGGCGAGAAAACAGTATATGTAAATGCAAATATTGTAGTTCCAGACTTTGATAACATGTCGGTTGTTGAGGTGGAAAATGTAAAGATAGATGCTGATTACAAAAAGCGTTTTCTGGATTTATATTTTGGTGGGAACGAGTACTATTATCACGATCCGGATCATTATACTGTTGACGAACTGAATGAGGTCATAGAGGACTGGCAGAAAACACAGGATGAAACTCACAGTGAGTGGTTGGAACAGCGGCTGGCTGAATATAGGGATAAGCTTGAAACGGCAAAGACTACTTATACCGTGGCAAAGGATCTCGAAAACTGTGAAGTATTTGCAGGCTACAAGGGTGATGTGTTCTGTGAGGTGGATTTTGAGGCTCACAAGGTACATGCTTACGCCTTGCATCAGTCCGGGACAGATTACGGTCCACCATCTTTAAGGAATGAGGACTATGATACCATAACGCAGACTTTTCAGGATGATGATCTAAAGGATAAGGCAGACGAGACCTCAAATGAGGGCAGTAAATCTGCTGCATCAGCCAAAAAAGAAGCCGGGGATTTCCTTAGTAAATTGGGAATGCAGGATCTGGTGGAACGAGGTGAATGTGAGTGCAGCTGGATAGGGTTTAATAACAGCGAAGAGGGAAATGACTATCAGACAGCAGTGTGGGGATATATTTATTCATACGCGACCGGCATAGACGGAATCACATTTAAGGATGGATTTGATATGGATACCTATTTGTCGGGGTATGAAGCAATTGATAGTGATATAGATGATGTTACACTGCCTGACAGTACACTTCTTACAGTCACTGATGATGGAATAATCGATGTGCAGATGGAATATCCGGTAAATGTAACACAGATCTATAAGGATGTGGAGCTTATTTCTCTGAAAAATATAGAGCAGATCATCAAGGCGGAGATTACGGAAAATCCTGATAAATATGATATTGCATCGTCATTCAATAAGCTACAGCTTAGTTATCTTAAGATAAGAAGTGACAGTGAGCAGGGAAAATACAGCTATGTTCCGGCATGGGCACTGTCACGTCTGGTAGACTACTCCAATGAGCAAAATGCTATCTTTGTAAACGCTATAGATGGAACAATCATAAATTTGGAAAATTCACTGTAAAGGAGAGGCTATGAAGAGGAAAAACGTTATTATACCGGCGTTGGTTCTTGCAATAGCATTAACCGGCTGTTCAGGAAAAAAAGTAGATTACAATATGGAAACTGAAAATATAAACACAAAAGCAGGAAGCGATATAAGTGCGTTTGACGACAGTACGAAATGGAATGACAGCTTTTCTGTTGAGACATCTGACAAAAGTGTGGATGTGGATATTTCAGCAGACATTACCCTGCCGGACTGCAAAAGCATGTCGGTTGTTGAGGTGAAGAATATAAAGGTGGGTGCCGATTTCAAAAAGAGTGTAATAGAGGCTTATTTTGGCGATAGTACCGTATATTATCACGACATACCTCATTATACGAAAGAAGAGATATATCACAGCATGGAGGTTGTAAAAAATGAGATTGCCGGGTATCAGCAGGAAATTGATGCGGGACTTATCACAGAAGAGGGCGTCAGCAGGGTGATGAAAAGTGAAAATGATCTGCTGGAACAGTATGAAAAGGCAGAACCGTCTGCACTGGATACGCGTGAAAAAGCTACAGATTATACGGATTGTAATGAGTATCTGGGATATATTGGTAATGTTTTCTGTGAGCTTAGATTTGGAATTGCTGAGGACGGCTCTCTTGAATATATTTCAGCACAGCCTCTTAAGGCAGGAAGTGAGGGGACATTATACGATGATAGTGAGTATGGCTATTACGGACCACCATCCTTTGCAGAGGAGAAAGGTGTAGAGGGATTTAACGGAGGCTCTACAGGTGGAGATACTACATCTTCATATGATAATGAGTGTGCATTATCAAAAGACGAAGCTATAAAAAAGGCAGAAGAATTTCAAAATAAATTAGGCAGGGCTTCACAGGTATATATAGGAACATCAGACTACGAGTGGAGCGCAGGAGTGATAGAGGATGGTGATGATACTGTAAAAACTGATGATAAAGAGAGCGTCATAAAGGATACAGCCTGGGGATATATCATAGATTATGGCGAGGGTGTGGATGGCATAGCGTTTTGCAAGTCACTCGATTTCACCCGGAATATGGATATATGGGAGAATCTCGATAACTATGATGATTTTATGCCATATGGCAATAGTTCCTTTATTGTGACGGATCAGGGAGTAACGGAATTTACTGTTTCTTACCCGGTTGATATTGTAAATGAGTCAAAAAACGTAGAACTCTTGTCAATAGACACTATTAAAGAGATCATCAAGGATGACATGACAAAGAATTCAGATCAGTATGATTTTACACAAAATCACACTTACAACAATCTAAAGCTCGGATATATCCGTTTGAAGGATGTATCTGACAAGGATAAATATACTTATGTTCCGGCATGGTGTCTGTCAAAACAGGATAAGGGCTACGACAGATATCCGGTGTATGTGAATGCGATAGACGGCACGATCATAAGGCCTGATGATCTAATATAAGATACTGTTATTGGCTGCAATAAAGTTTATACATGGAGTTACATTTTTAGATAATAGATCAGGTTCATATTTATTTGGAAAAGATGTGGAAAATATATGATTAATAAAAAGAAAAAATATATAGGGCGTTTGACACTTACCGCTGCAATTACCTCTATTTTATTTTCAGGATGTGGGGCGGCACAAAAGGAGCTTGCACAGACGGACAGAGCTTCCTACGAGAAAATATCATACCAGACAGTTACGGTACAGAGCGGTTCACTCACACCTCAGACTACCATCAGTCTGAGCGCGCAGGGCTATACCAGGTTTTCCTATGGTGCGACAAACACGGAGCTTACGCTCGAAAAGGTAAATGTGGCAGTGGGTGATCATGTGAAAAAGGGTGATATACTGGTGGCTTTTAAATCCGGGGAGATACAGAAAAAGATTGAGGACTACAGCGGGCAGATCAGTCAGAATAAGCTTCTGGCAGAGCACTACAGGGCTATTATGAAAATCGATGATACTCAGGATTATTCAAGCGATATTGCCCAGCTTGATAAGGATACAGAGGTTGCGCAGCTTTATCTTGATGAGGCAGAGGAAAAACTGTCGAGATATCAGATCACGGCATCCGAGGATGGCACGATCACAGCAATGAACAATTCGCTTTTGGCGGGGGTTTTTGAACCGGGCAGCAATCTTATAACAGAAATCAGCGGAAACGGCAATTACGAGGCTGACAGACCGGAAGGTTATGACTTTAATGTAGGTGATGTATACACGGCAACAGCATCTGATATAGAGTTTGAGCTTAAGGTAAAAGAGGTGGACGATAAAAAGCTTGTTTTTGAACCGGTATCGGACATGTCGGCAGTATCGGATGCACAGATATTTTCCATGGAAGTGACGCGCCCTGCTATAGAAAATGCTGTGTATGTGCAAAAGGACGCAGTACATGAGAAGGATGGCAGGTATTTTGTATACACACTGGATGAGAATGGATACAGACAGGCGATATGGATAAGTGCCGGAGATCAGGTGGGAGACTACCGGATCATCACAGAAGGACTTAAAAGCGGGGATGAGGTGGTTTTGCAGTGAAGATCAGAAACATTTTATCAATAAAAAAACTGGCAGTACTGGGGATATGTGTATCGTTTGTGGCAGGCGGCTGTGGAAAAATGACAGAAAGCAGTATACCAGAGCTTGAAGAACCTGTAGCGTTAAATGAAGCCTACAGACCTGTGGAATACGGTACGATTGGCTCCATACAGGTGCTGATGGCTACCGCAGTTCCTAGGGATTACTGCAATTACTACAGTGCCAACGTAAACATTTCACAGATATATGTGGAGCCGGGAGATACAGTAAATGTAGGGGATGTGCTTGCTGTCTGTGATGTGGATGAGGCAAAAAAACAGTTGCAGGAATGTAAGGATGCGCTGGTGCATGAGAATGAGACATATGAGATATCCGCTCAGATCTCGGATACGCAGATCAAATTATGGGAGAGTCAGGCTGCAGATACGGACGAATTTTCAACAGAACAGATTGAGAAAAAAGAGAGCACAGAAGATGATTACAATACGCAGATTGCTACAGAACAGGAAAATCAGCGGTACGATAAGCAGCTTCACGAATACCGCGTGCAAAAGATCAATGAGCAGATGGCTTTATATCAGCAGCTTGTTGATGATGGAACGCTTAAGGCAGCCCACAGCGGTCTTGTCACTTACACTAAGAAGCTGACAGATGGAAGGTCTGCTGCGGCATACGAGAATATAGTCATTGTCTCAGATACGGATGACCTTGTGCTGGATATAAAGGGCACAGCTATAAATGAGTACAAATACAGCGATTATGACAAGAAATATGTGATAGTCGATGGCGAAAAATATGATGTCACCGAGTCTCAATATACATCAGAGGTTTTGGTACTTTCAAAGATAAACAACCGATATCCGGATGTGTGCGTGGAAAGCAGGGAAAAGCCGTTTCTTACGGCAGGACAGATGTATCCGGTATATTTTGAAAAGACAAAAGCAAATCAGGCACTTGTCGTGGGAAAAGATTCCATCTATAAGGATGGCGATACCAGATATGTCTATGTGAAAAATGATGAGGGCGGCCGCGAGAAACGCATCATAACAACAGGTGAGTCTGATGAAAACTATACACAGGTCACAGAGGGCTTAAAAGAGGGGGAGCTGGTCTACTATAATTCTACAGATCAGGTTCCGACAAAGTATAGCAAATATACGGTAACAAGGTCTGACTTTGATATAGCAAACTACGGTGTGCGCTACAGCAGATCTGACGCAGGGACGATAACCGAAACCTGTGATTATGAAGGGCAGATCGTATCGGTCAATGTGAAGCAGGACGATACGGTAGAAAAGGGCATGCTGCTTTACGTGGTGGATACCGGAGAGGGCAAAGCTGCCATAACAGAGGCGAAAAATGCGATCGACTCGGAGAATGAATCCTATGCGCAGAAGATTGCTGATTACGATAAACAGATAAAAGATTTATCTGAAGGTGGTAGCAGCGCAGAAGAAAATAACCGGCAGGATGAAAAGCCGGATACAGCATATGATGAGCAGCAGTTGAAACTGAATTTACAATTATTGAATCTGCAGAAAAAACTTGCCTGTGCAGACCACATCTATCAGCTTTCCAGGCTACAGTCAGCATATGACAGCATAAGCGCAGGAAATGACGGCAAAGGAAATATTTCAGTATATGCCAAAAATGATGGAAAAGTTTCAAAGGTGAGTGTCAAGGCAGGAGATAATGTGGAGGAAGGCTCAGATATCCTGCAGATAACCGGAAATTCCACGGACGTACTGCTGGTTCAGGTAAAGGATAGCAATAGCTATAAAGTATATAAGGACAATATAGCAGATGTGGGAGAGCGCGTATCACTTGAGCTGGACGGTACAACGATCTACGGAAGCTGTATCGGTTTTGCCGGTTACGGTAGTGTTGCTCAAAAGGGATATATAAATCAGGATGATAAAGGTGTGCATATTACCGGAAACACAGATTCGGGATATGGAAATGCAGCATTTTATATAAAACTTGACAATGGAATACCGGATGATCTGACCAGGGCATCTGCTGTAAAGTTTTCTTATGTTTCTTTTAAAAAGGTGGTAGTGGTGCCGACTTCGATCATACACAAGCAGGTCAATCCTATGGACAAAGATGATATATCATACTATGTGTGGAAAATTGATGGGGACAGCGTGGTAAAGCAGCCGGTAATATTGAGCGATTATACATCAGGCAGCAATACACTTGTGCTTTACGGTATTGATGAGGGCGATGAAATATGTTTGGCTTCGTAATTAATAAATTAAAAAACAGAAAATGGTTAAATCTGTGTCTGCTTATGGGAGTGGCTTTGTTTATAGCACTTTTTGTGTGCCACCCTATGTTTGAAAAGGGTGCGGGAAATCAGATACTCGACAGACTTTTTACGGATCATGCCACACAGCAGAATGAGTTTCCTGCACAGATGAGCCGCGAGGGAACATATGCGGTGGCAGATTATCCTGATTCGCAGTCAGTGCTTGATAAGCTGTCAGGATACGAAAAGAAGTGGACTGAATATGTGGATATAAACAAGGTTTCCTCACAGCAGCTTATCACACTCTCAGGAGGACGCGCAGATACAGAGTTTGGAGGACTTAACCATTATTTTACAATAGGATATCTGCCGGGGCTTTCGGAGTACGTGGATGTTGTAAAATCTCAGACTGACACAGCCACATTCGAATGCAGTATAAGCGAAAAGACAATGGATCACTACGGACTTGTAGCAGGTGAAAAAATCTATTTACATGTACCTGATGGCAGTGGGAAAAAGGAAATTTCTTTCGTAATATCACAGATCTGTAGTGAAAAAGATATAAACAATCCATATTGGGCCAAGACGCTTTCGGATATGGGCGATGTGATATTTGTTTCGCAGGATGTTTTTGACGAAATGATGCAGTATTACAGCGAGGACAATATCAGCTACAGTGATTTCCTCATGCTGGATTACAGGCAGATCAACACGGAAAATGCCTCACTTTATGACGGTTATATGGAGCAGTTTAAGGATGCTGACAAGCTCTACAATGACAACATCCGTGATACGCTGGAGCGCTTTTTTACACAGCAGAAGACGATAAAGCTGATGCTTTGGGCGTTGGAGCTGCCGTGTCTTGTGCTTTTGATTTTATTTATAAGAATGATATCTGCACAGATACTTTCGCTCGAGGAAAATGACATACTTGTTTTAAGAAGCCGCGGTGCGACAAAATTACAGGTATTTATTTTGTACCTACAGCAGTCGGGAATAATAGCGTTTGCGGGCTGTGTACTTGGAATAGTACTCGGATATATAATGTGCCGGGCTGCCGCATCTACAGACGGATTTTTAAGATTTACGGCAAAGGATATAGGCACTTACAGATTTGTATGGCAGATGCTTGTCTATGCGGTGGCAGCGGCAGTTATCATGGTGCTGTTTATCACAGTTCCGGTGTGGAAAAAATCAAAGGATGCCATATCAGAGCGCAGCAGGGAACGAATATCAAAGAAAAAGCCACTTTGGGAGAAATGCTTTATAGACGTTATACTTTTGGCTCTGTCAGCATATCTGCTTTACAATTACAACAAGCAGAAGAGTACGCTTGCGATATCTGTTCTTGAGAACAGGAGCATAGATCCTGTCATGATACTGGACAATTCGCTTTTTATATTTGCAGCGGCACTTTTGTGCGTAAGACTTACCGGACTTATTATTCTGCTTGTGGACAGGCTCTTTAAAAAGCATTTTTCTCCGGCAATGTATGCATCATTTTTACAGCTGAAACGAACCAGATACAATCAGGGATTTCTGGCAGTATTTCTTATCATGACAGTGGCTGGCGGTATTTTTGACGCGAATATGGCGCGCACCATGAACAGCAATATGGAAAAACGGATCGTCTACAATGTGGGCTGTGATGCGATATACAACGAAGATTTCAGACTCAGGATACAGAAGAATAAAGATGGCTCTGTAAACTGGATGTATGACGAGCCTGATTTCGGTAAATACGAGTCGCTCAAAAATGAGGGCATCTGTGACGGTGTCACGCGTGTGCTTGAGGACGAGAGGGTAGACATTTCCGCAGGCAGTGGTTCGATTTCGGATGCATATCTTATGGCGATAAACACAAAAGAATTCGGTGAGACTGCGAAATTGCAGAGTGACCAAAATGATGATATTAATGACGCGCACTGGTTCAATTACCTGAATGAGCTGGCAAAAGAGCCGGACGGAGTCATCATTTCCTCAAATCTGGCAAAAGCTCTGGGACTTAAAGTTGGTGACAGCTTAAATTACTCAAGGTATGTACCGGAGGCTGTCGATGATGATCAGATCTACGCATCCGAGAATGCAAAGGTATGTGCCATAGTAAAAGGTTTTCCGGGCTACGAGCGTTACACCTATGAGACAGATGCAGAAGGAAATGTGACCGAGCAGGAGAAATACCTGATCGTTGCAAATTATGCTACGGTTGTGGAAAAGTTCGGCATGACACCGTACAGTGTGTGGATGAACCTGTCAAAAGGAAAAACGGTGGATGATATATACAAAAATTTAACATCCGCGCAGCAGCTTATAGACGAGAATAAAAACTCAGCCACAGTGCAGATCACAAACGGTATGTTTACATTAAGTTTTATACTTTCACTGATAGTGTGCTCAGTAGGATTTTTGCTGTATTGGGTTATGACACTAAAACAGAGGGAGCTGCAGTTTGGTATATACCGCGCAATGGGAATGAGAATGAGAGAGGTAAAAGCAATGCTTTTAAACGAGCAGATATTTTTATCATTTCTGCCGCTTCTTGCGGGAGCAGGTATAGGTATAACTGCAACAGCGATGTTTGTAAGGCTCATATCGATCATATATCTGCCGCAGAAACACAATATAGGAGTAAATGTATATATTTATCCATCTGATATGCTGGAGCTTACAGGAGTACTTTTCGTGGCTGTAGCCGTATGCTATGTGGTTATCAGCAGACTGCTTAAGAGTATGAAGATAGCACAGGCACTAAGGCTGGGAGAAGATAGTTAGCAGATAAAAATGATTTTGTGGTAGTCGGTAGAAAGTTTTTATAGCATGGTAAATGAGGTCGTGACATATGGAAAATGCGATAATTGCTCAAAATATAAAAAGATATTTCAAGGCGGGAGATGGTACAACAGTCCACGCACTTGACGGAGTATCCATGGAGATAAAAAAAGGAACACTTGCCATCTTAAAAGGGCGTTCCGGCTCCGGAAAGACCACACTTCTTAATATCCTTAGTGCGCTTGATATGCCGACAGAGGGAAGTGTGCAGTTTCTGGATAAAAATCTCGAGCAGATGACCGAGAAAGACCGGGAAATGCTAAGGCGGTATGAGATGGGATTTGTATTCCAGTCTATAGCACTAATTCCCACGATGACGGCATATGAGAATGTGGAATTTGCCCTTAGACTTGCAAAAAATAAACGTCAGATACAAAAGAATTTGACTGAAATGGATAATGACATTGGAGATGCAAAAACCGATGTGATAAATGAGAATACGCGTGACAGAGTATCAGAGCTGCTGGAGCGTGTCGGACTCTCAAAGCGCATGAACCATATGCCGGAACAACTATCGGGAGGTGAGCAGCAGAGAGTTGCGATAGCGCGCGCTGTGGTTCATCGCCCGAAGGTGGTCTTTGCGGATGAGCCGACAGGAGCACTTGATACCGCTTCTGGATTTGAAGTCATGCGATTGTTCCGTGAGTTGATAGACGATGAGGACATCACAATAGTTATGACCACGCACGATCCGAACCTGATGGAGCTGGGAGATGAAGTGTTTGAGCTTAGTGACGGCATAGTAATTTAAATTAAAAGGGGGGAAAACCAGATGATAAACTGCGATGGACTGGTAAAAATATATGAGACCGACGATAAAAAGGTGATGGCACTGGAGGGACTTGACCTGACGGTGGAAACAGGGGAGATGCTTGCGGTAATAGGAAAATCCGGCAGTGGAAAATCCACCCTCCTAAATATGATAGGAGGACTGGAAACTCCAACGGCAGGAATACTCACTATCGATGGAAAAGATATTTCTACATATTCAGAGGACGAAATGGTAAGATACCGCAGGGACAAAGTAGGTTTTGTGTGGCAGAAAAGTGCCAAAAATCTGTTTCCATACCTGACTGTGCTGCAGAATGTCGAGGCAGTGATGATGTTTGAAAATGCAGGTAATACCGATAATTTAAAACACGGAGAAATTATAAAAAAGCGCAAGGATAATAATAAAAGCTATGCCCTTAAACTGTTAAATGCAGTGGGATTACAGGAGCATAAGGATAAGCTTCCGGCTCAGCTATCGGGAGGAGAGCAGCAGCGCGCAGCGATAGCGGTGGCACTGGCAAATAAGCCGGACATACTGCTTGCGGATGAACCGACCGGAGCTGTGGATACAAGGACTGCTGATACAATCTATGAGCTGTTTCATAAGCTGAACAAAGAGCTTGGTATAACTATCATCATAGTGACACACGATATGGCACTTGCAGGCCGTGTAGACCGCACAGTGCTTATATCTGACGGAAAGGTAAGTACGGAGAAATTGAAGAAACACCCTGCAATGGAATATACGGTTTTGGACAAGGCGCACAGGATAAAACTCACTGATGAGATGCTTGAGGCAGCAGGGATAGAGTCTAATAAGGTTAGGGTTGATGTGCAGGATGGAAGGCTTGTGATATCGCGGATTTAAGACATATTAAACGTTTAGTGTTATAGAGACACAAAATATATCAT
>OWJD01000584.1_pt1 | contig 11062 bp, 9 predicted proteins | sample 1732601 | NCBI WGS metagenome assembly OWJD01 (sample SAMN05065733, study PRJEB22554) | human gut metagenome | biome: ENVO:2100002; feature: ENVO:00000062; material: ENVO:00002003 | host: Homo sapiens | place: USA
ACGAGATTAGCGAGTGTCTCGTGGGCTCGGAGATGTGTATAAGAGACAGATGCTCTCCTTGTCGCTGAGCAGGCTCAGTGCGTCCGGCTCGATCATGGTCCAGGCCTCGGCAAAGTTCTCCTGATCGGCGGCAGACAGGCTGTCGTACCAGTCGTAGAAGGCGTCCTGGATGGCCTCCGGCGTGCGGGAAGAGAGGTGTGCGCTCTCGGCCCACTGCAGCAGCGAGGCAGCCGCGATCACCGACTTGAGCGAGCAGCCGGAAACGCCGGGGCCCCAGCCCAGGCAGGGCGCAAAGGCGTCGGTGGTGCCGGTGATGGAGAACGCCGAGTTCTCGTCAAAGTTGCCGGGGTTCAGGCTGCCGGTGTTGGCCTGGGTGGTGGAGTCCGGCAGGGCGCTGTCGGACGTGGATGCCGATGCAGACGCGCTGTCCGATGCAGCGGACGCAGCGCTGGAAGGCTGCTCGCTGGAGGAAGATGTGCCGGAACATGCCGTGAACAGGCTGCACAGCAGCACTGCGCACAGTGCCAGAGCCAAAGGACGGATATATTTCAATTTCATAAGTCGATCCTCCGTTGGTCTTGCCCCGGCGGTGGGCCGGAGCTGCAGGAATGATACACCCTAAGTATACGTTGTGGGCCCGGCGTTGTCAATCGTTCCGCGCAGGACGAATTTCAAGCAGACCTGTGCAGGATATACAAAAATGCGGCTTGAATTTCGGACAGTTCAACGCATTGACATTTTCTGTGCTGGCTCGTATAATCAAAGCAGACAAGTGAATTTATCAGTGCGTGTAACTGTTCGATCAGGCATGAGCATCAGAGGGAATGAGGCAACGGCATCCCTTTGGTTCTTGTGCCCTTTTTCTTTTTCACAAAAGCTGCGGCATGGAAGCGGAGGAGTGCGGCGATGCAGGCTGTAAAGGTATTCAATAACAATGCGGTGTCGGTGGTCATGCCGGACGGCAGGGAAGCCATTCTCGTGGGCAACGGGCTTGGGTTTGGCCGCCGCCCGGGGGACGTGATCGACAAAAGCCGCGTTTCCAAGGTGTACTATGTGCAGAACGAATTGCAGACCAAGTTCCTCAAGATGCTGGATAACGTTACCCCGCAGGTGATGCAGGCCGCCGAGCGCATCTCGCTGGCGGCAGAAGAGCAGGGCATCCTGCTCAGCAGCAAAAGCACCATCTCGCTGGTGGATCACATCAGCTTTGCGCTGGAACGTGTGGAAAAGGGCACCTTTCTGCCCAACCTCATGCTCTCGGAGACCCGAATGCTGTACCCGAAGGAGTACGCGGTGGGGCAAAGGGCACTGGAGCTTGTCCGGCAGTTCTGCGGCGTACAGCTGCCGGAGGACGAAGCGGGCTACATTGCCCTGCATCTGGTAGCCGGTGCGGCGGACGGTGCGCTGGCTTATGATACCGTAAAATTCGTTATGGCGGTCAAGGAGATCATCTGCGATACCTATCATTGTACCTTTGAGGAAGAGAGCCTCGAGACCATCCGCCTGACCGTGCACCTCAAGTTTCTGGCGGCGCGCATCCTGCGGCACACCCCGTGGCAGGACGCCGGGCTGGAATCCATGTACACGGTGCTTTTGCAGCGCGACAGCCGCAACGAGGTGTGCTTACAGCGCATCAATGCCTATCTGCGTCAGGAATTTGATTACGAGCTGGATCATCAGGAGCAGGTCTATCTGCTCATCCACCTGACCAAGATCGTCCGATAAAACGCTTCAACAGGGCGTCCGGAAGCCCTGCGGAATAGAAATCATCCCCAAAAACAGTCAAGTCAAAAAGTGAGGAGTATTACACGATGAAAGAAAAAGTCATGAATGGCTTGGAAAAGTTCTCCAAAGCCATGCTCTCACCGCTGTCGTATATCTCGGCAGCAGGCCTGATCCTTGTGCTGGGTGCATTGCTTACCAGCACAAGCCTTAGCGCGATGATCCCCGTTCTGCAGTGGACCCCCATCAAGCTGCTGGGTCAGCTGATCTACAACTGCATCATGGTCATCATCAACAACCTCAGCCTGATGTTCTGCGTGGGCATCGCAGCGGCGCTTGCCAAAAAGAACAAGCAGCAGGCTGCCATCATCGGCCTGATGAGCTACTTTATGTACCTGACCGCCGGCAACGTCACGCTGACCCAGCTGGGTATGCTGGCCGAGGCTGATCCTATGGTGGGTCTGTACGGCACCGGTCAGTCCACCGTGTTCGGCATCCAGACGGTGGATATGGGCGTGTTCGGCGGCATCCTGCTGGGTCTGGTCTGCGGCTGGGTGTACAACCGCACCTGTGAAAAGCAGTTCAAGGGCATCATCACCCAGATCTACTCCGGCAACCGCTGGTCCTTTACCTGCATGGTGGTCTTTTCCATCCTGTTCGGCTTTGGTTCCTGCTTCTTCTGGCCGCCGGTACAGAGCGTCATCAGTGCACTGACCGATCTGATCGCCACCTCCGGCAACTTCGGCCTGTTCCTGTACGGCTTTTTGGAGCGTTTCCTCATCCCCACCGGCCTGCACCACCTCATCTACACCCCCTTCCAGTTCTCTGCACTGGGCAACAGCCTGACCGTGGGCGATGCCACCTACACCGGTTCCTATATCGTCATGATGATGGAGTACAGCATGGGTCTGCCCTTCTCGGACGGCATTGTGTGGATGTACACCGGCTTCACCAAGACCTTCGGCTACTTTGGCATCGTGGCGGCCTTCATCTTCTGTGCCCGCAAGGAGAACCGCAAAAAGACCGCTGCCGTTCTGGTGCCGCTGGCGTTTACCGCCTCTCTGGCTTCCATCACCGAGCCGCTGGACTTCATGTTCTGCTTCTCTGCCCCCATCCTGTGGGTGGCACACGCCTGCATCTCCGGTCTGTTCATCGTGCTGCTGCACACCTTCCATGTCACCGGCTTTACCACCAACCTCCTTAGCTCGGTGCTAATGAACCTTTCTGCCGGTGCAGATAAGACCAACTATCCCATCCTGTACCTGCTGGCGCTGTGCCAGATTGCGGTGTACTTTGTGGTGTTCACCCTGCTGATCAAGGCCTTTGACATCCACACCCCCGGCCGGAAAGAGGTGAGCACCGAGACCGCGGGGAGCGCAGCACCCGCCAAAAAGGCAAGCGTGAAGAACGCTGCCGAGGTGCAGTGCGTCATTGATGGTCTGGGCGGCAAGGAGAACATCCTGTCGGTGGACAACTGCTTCACCCGCCTGCGGGTAAACATCAAGGACCCCGCAAAGCTCAACGAGGAAAGCATCAACCAGCTGCCGAACAGCGGCATCGTGAAAAAGGGAACCGATATCCAGATCGTTTACGGTCTGCAGGTAGCCGATATCAAGCGTGCCGTGGAGGCACAGCTGGAAAACCAGTAAATCGTTTTACCGTGCCCCGGCGGACTGCGCCGGGCAAACCTGAAAAATACAAAAAGGAGCGTTTATATTATGGTCATTACCATTGCTGGCGGCGGTAGCACGTTTACCGCCGGTATCGTCAAATCCATCGCCCTGCGCCGGGAAGAACTGGAAGTGGACGAGATCCGTCTGTTCGACATCAACAAGGAGCGGCAGGACAAGGTTGCCGTTGTGGTGGACTGGGTCCTGCACAAGGAACTGAATACCGACATCAAGCTGGTGGTCACCACCGATGTGCAGCAGGCTTACACGGATACCTCTTTTGTGTTTGCCCAGATGCGCGTGGGCGGCTACGCCATGCGGGAGCAGGACGAAAAGATCCCCCTGCGCCACGGCTGCGTGGGACAGGAGACCTGCGGCTGCGGCGGCATGGCCTACGGAATGCGCACCATCTTCCCCATGATCAAGCTGATCGACGATGTGGAAAAGTATGCCAAGAAGGACTATTGGATCCTGAACTACTCCAACCCCGCCGCCATCGTATCCGAGGCCTGCCGCAAGCTGCGCCCGAAGGCACGGATCATCAACATCTGCGATATGCCCATCGCCATCATTGACGTGGTGGCAGCTGCCATGGGCATCCAGAACAAGAAGGAGATCGTTTACGATTACTTTGGCCTGAACCACTTCGGCTGGTTCACCTCCATCCAGTACCACGGCGAGGACCTGATGCCCAAGCTGCGCGCCTACATCAAGGAGAAGCAGATCCTTCTGCCGGAAAGCTACCTCAAGGGCATGGGCGCCCTGACTTCCTCCGCCAGCCAGAACCGCCACACCAAGGGCAGCTGGTACTATGTGTGGAAGGGCGAGTACGAGATCATGGAAAACTTCCCGGAGTACCTGCCCAATACCTACCTGAACTACTATCTGCAGGCCAAGGAGTTCGTGGAGCATTCGGACCCGAACCACACCCGCGCCAACGAGGTGGAGGAGACCCGCGAAAAGAACCTGTTCGACGGCATCGACCACTACCTCAAGACCGGCAAGGTGGACGCCAACACCTTCTATGCCGGCAGTCACGGCGACTGGATCGCGGATCTTTCCGCTGCGCTGAAGAACGACACCAAGGCACGCTTCCTCATCATCACCGAGAACCGCGGTGCGATCCCCAATATGCCCTATGACGCAATGGTGGAACTGCCCGCCTACATCGGCAAGAACGGCCCGGAGGTCATTGCCCGGGACAACATCCCGCTGTTCCAGCAGGGTCTGATGATGCAGCAGCTCAACAGCGAAAAGCTGCTGGTGGAGGGCTGCGTGGAAGGCAGCTACGAGAAGGTATTGCAGGCCTTTACCCTGAATAAGACTGTGCCCAGCATGAACGTTGCCAAGGCCATTCTGGACGATATGATCGAAGCCAACAAGGGCTACTGGCCGGAGCTGCACTGAGTAGCCGGCTTTCCCGCCGCCGCAGGCATTGCCGCCTGCGGCGGCTTTTTTGTACGCATTGACCTTTGCAGAGCAAGGGCTTATAATGAGTAGAACCAGTAAAAGCGAAAGGAAGCATCCCCATGCAAAACAAAGCATTTTCCATGGAAGATCTGTTTGCGTTTCTGAACGCCGGAGTCAGCGCGTTCCACTCCACGGCCGCCGCCGCGGCCATTCTGGAAGCCGAGGGCTACCGGAACTGCCCGGAGAGCGCGGCATGGCACCTTGTGCCCGGCGGCAAATACTACACCACCCGCAACGGCTCGGCCATTCTGGCCTGGCGGATGCCCAAAGGCCCGCTCACCGGCTGGCACGCCGCAGCCAGCCACAGTGACTCGCCCACCTGGCGCATCAAGACGCTGGACGGGGCCGACCACGGCTTTGCCCGCGCCGAGGTGGAGGGCTATGGCGGCATGCTGATGTCCACCTGGTTTGACCGGCCCCTGAGCGTGGCAGGCCGCCTGCTGGTGCGCACCGCCGACGGCGTGGAGAGCCGTCTGGTGCACCCGGAGCGGGCACTGGCCTGCATCCCGAACCTGTGCATCCACTTCAACCGGGAGGCCAACACCGGCCTGAACTACAACCCCCAGGTGGACCTGCAGCCCATCTTCGGGGCCGAGGGCGGCAGCCTGAAGGACACCCTTGCCGCCGAAGCCGGGGTGAAGGCGGAGGATATCCTGGCCACCGACCTGGTGCTCTGCATCACCGAAAAGGCCCAGCGTGTGGGCCTGCAGGGCGAATATTTCATGTCCGGCCGCATCGACGACCTGGAATGTGCCTATGCCACCCTGTATGGTTTCCTGCAGGGGCGCGGTGAGGAAGCGGGCCGCGGCGACATCTGGGTGATGTTCGACAACGAGGAAGTGGGCTCTTCCAGCCGGCAGGGCGCACAGGGCAGCCTGATGAGCGATGTGCTGGCCCGCATTGAGGAGAGCCTTGGTGTGACGAAGGAACAGAGCATCCGCGCCCGCACCAACTGCCTGCTGCTCAGCGCCGACAACGGCCACGCCATCCATCCCAACCACCCGGAAAAGAGCGACCAGAAGCTGCCGGTGAACATGGGCGGCGGCGTCATCCTCAAGTACAATGCCCGCCAGACCTACACCACCAGCGGCCTGACCGGTGCCGCCTTTACCGCCATCTGCGAAAAGGCCGGGGTGCCGGTGCAGACCTTTGCCAACCGTGCCGATGTGGCGGGCGGCAGCACCCTGGGCAACCTGCTGGGCCGCCAGATCCTGATGCCCATGGTGGATATTGGCGTGGGCCAGCTGGCCATGCACTCGGCGATGGAAACGGCCAGCTGCAAGGATGCGGAATATCTGGCCAATGCCTGCGCTGCCTACTACAACACCCCCATCTTCCAGCCGGAGGACGGGCAGTGGAAGCTGGGCCTGTGAGCGGGGCTGTGGTCGGGCGCTTTGCGCCCAGCCCCAGCGGGCGGCTGCATCTGGGCAATCTGGCCTGCAGCCTGCTGGCCTGGCTCAGTGCCAAAAGCCAGGGCGGCCGCATCGTGCTGCGCATCGAGGATCTGGACGCCGAGCGCTGCCCGCGCATTTACGCGGACCTGCTGGAGCAGGACCTTGCATGGCTGGGTCTTGTGTGGGACGAGGGCGGTAGCACCGGCGGCCCCCACGGGCCTTACTACCAGAGCGAATGCGCGGACATCTACACCGGGCAGTACAAAAAGCTGGAAGCGCAGGGCCTTGTGTACCCCTGCTTCTGTTCCCGCGCACAGCTGCACGCGGCCAGTGCGCCCCACACCTCGGACGGCAACGTCATCTATCCCGGCACCTGCCGGGACCTGACCGCCGCCCAGATCGCCGAAAAGCGCAAAAAGAAGGCCCCGGCCTACCGGGTGCGGGTGCCGGACGAGGAGATCACCTTTTTGGACGGCTGCATGGGCCCCCACACGGAGAACTTGCTGCGGGACTGCGGTGACTTTTACCTGCGCCGGGCGGACGGCGTGTTCGCCTATCAGCTGGCCGTGGTGGTGGACGATGCCCGCATGGGGGTCACCGAGGTGGTGCGCGGGTCGGACCTGCTGTCCTCCACGGCGCGGCAGCTGTACCTGTACCGTCTGCTGGGCCTGCAGGCTCCAACCTTTGCCCACTGCCCGCTGCTGCTGGCCCCGGACGGGCGGCGGCTGTCCAAGCGGGACGGGGACCAGAGCCTGGAAAACCTGCGGGAAAAATACACCGCGCAGGAGATCGTGGGCAAGCTGGCCTATGCCTACGGCCTACAGCCGGAACCGGCGCCCTGCACGCCGGAAAGCCTCATCCCGGGTTTTTCCTGGGCAAAGGTTCCCAAGCAGGACGTCTGCCTGCCGGAGGGGCTGTTCTGAATCAAACTACAGCAAAGGGCGGAAGCGCACGTTTTCGGTGCGCTTCCGCCCTTTTGCTTTGTGGGTCACTGCCCGGCGGTTTCCGGGCGGGGCATTCTGAAGGGATCCGTTTAAGCGTGCCAGATCTGCGGCTGTTCGCTGCGCTCGGCGGCGCGGTTGAACAGGGCATCCAGCACCAGTGCCAGCAGGGCACCCAGCACCACGTCGATGCAGCTGTGCTGCTTGAGCAGCATGGTGGAACACACGATGGAGAAGCACAGCACATCGGCAGCCGGACGCATCCAGCGGCGGCGGGGCTCCTCAAACAGGCGGCAGCGGTGGTAGGCCAGCATCAGGGTCACCGAGTTGAACACATGGATGGACGGGCACACGTTGGTGGCAGTGTCGGTGCGGTACAGCATCCGAACGGCACGGGCAAAAAGATCGGTGCCCGGCACATAGTAGGGGCGCAGATCCAGCCCGGTGGGCAGGATCACATAGCAGGCCAGTGCGATGGTCATACCGCCGAACAGCGGCAGGCACAGCCGCCAGAAGTCCTCCCGCGGGGCCTTCCACAGCAGGTAGAACAGGGTGAAGGGGATCCATGCGAACCATGCAAAGTAAGGCACGATGGCGTATTTGCAGAAGGGGATCAGATCGTCCAGTCGGCAGTGCACCAGCAGGACACGGGGCATGGAGATCTGCGTCTCCAGAAAGTTGAAAGCGGACAGATACAGCAGAAAATACAGCGCCATGAACCCGATGGGGTGGCGCGCAAACCAGTTGCGTTTCATGGGAAAAAGCCTCCTTTTTGCGATAGGGCAAACTCTTAGCATTCAAAGATTATACGCCCACATTGTTGCGAAAACAAGAAGGAAAGGTGACAACTTTGTCAAAAAACGAACGATTTATTTGTAGAATCTGCGTAAAATTGGCACCCAAAAGAACCTTCTGACTACAATACGATCCAGCGCGGCGTTTTCCTGCACAGGGCAAAAAAGAAAAACCGCCCGCACCCCGCAAAGGGTGCAGACGGCTTGGAAAACACAGGGGGTCAGATGACGCTCTGTTCCATCCACCGGCCCCGTGCAAAGCGCACGAAGAAGCACAGCGAGCGGAACACCCAGTCCAGGAACATGCCCATCCAGATGGAGAGCAGACGGCCGTGGAAGCCCAGCACCATCACATAGCAGAAGCCCACCCGGAACACCCACATGGAAAGGATGCTCACGGCCATGGTAAACCGGGCGTCGCCGGCGGCGCGCAGGATGTTGGGCAGGGTGAAGCTGGACGGCCAGAAGAACAGGGACACAAAGTTGAACCACACCATCACCTGCAGGGCCATGGTCTGTGCCTCCGGCGAGAGGTTGAACAGGGAAATGGCGAACCGGTTGGCAAACAGGAAGGCAGAAAGGTTCATGACCCAGGCACCGCAGTAGGCGGTGAGCAGCAGGCGGCGGGAGTAGTACACGGCCTGCTCCTTCTCCCCGGCGCCAAGGCACTGGCCCACCACGGTCAGGGCGGCCATGCCCACGGCGTTGGCCGGGATGTTCAAAAAGGTGGTGGTGGTGTTGGCCACGGCGTTGGCCGCAATGGCGGCCGTGCCCAGCGTAGAGGTCAGGCTGGACACCGACAGCTTGCCGATCTGGAACATGCCGTTCTCGATGCCGGCGGGGATGCCCACCCGCAGGATGCGGCGGATCAGGCCGCCGTCCGGTGCAAGGGCCCGCAGGCCGTCCACCCGCAGGGGGCAGGCGGGCTTCTGCAGCAGGTACAGCACCACCACGCAGGCCACGGCACGGGACACCAGACTGGCCAGCGCCGCGCCCATGACCCCCATGCCGAAGCCGAAGATCAGCACCGCGTTGCCGCCGATGTTGATCACGTTCATCACCAGGCTGGACAGCATGCTGATCTTGCTGTTGCCCTGCGCCCGGAACAGCGCCGCACCGGCGTTGTACAGGCCGATGAAGGGGTAGCTCAGCGCCGAGAGCAGGAAGTAAGTCTCAGCGTAGCGCATCACGTCGGCGTCAATGGAGCCGAAGATGCCCCGCAGGATGGCGTGGCGGCCCACTACGACCACGGCGGCCACCACCAGGCTGAAGCTGGCCAGCACAAACAGGATCTGTGCGGCGGCGGCCTTGGCGTTTTTGGGCTCCCGGTGGCCGATGTACTGACTGGTGACCACGGCACCGCCGGTGGCAAGGGCGCTCATCACCTGGATCATCAGGGTGTTGAAGCTGTCTACCAGGCTCACGCCGGACACGGCGGCCTCGCCTACCGAGGACACCATCAGGGTGTCGGCCAGGCCGATGGTCACGCTCAGGGCCTGCTCGGCGATGAGCGGCAGCAGCAGTGCCACCAGCGCCTGCCGGGTAAAAAGCGGGTTGGTTGGTTTTTGGGTGCTTGTCATGACTTCCTCCGGGTTTTGTGCACAGGTTCGTAAGCGATACCCCTATCATACCGCGCCGGTGTCGGAAATACAAGGGGTTGTATACAAGAAATCCGGAGCAGGCCTGCAGGATCAGGTGAATTCCCGGCTGGGTGTCAGGTCTTTGCCGTAATACACGGCGTAGTCGTAGGGGATGGGCGGCTCGTAGGCGGTCTTGTCCGGGTACTTTGCCAGCATATCGGCCTGCAGGTTTGCGGGGCTGAAAGGCCGCCCGGCGCTCAGGGTGTCGGCGCACACACTGTTCCACACCGCCTCGGAGAAGGCCGAGCAGTTGTAGTAAGCGGACCAGTGATCCGCACGGCTCAGGCCCCGGTTCAGCACCGCCAGCTGGTCGGCATCCAGCGAGGTCTGCATGGCGTAAAGGTGGTAATAATAATCGGGAATGTAATACATATAATAGCTTTCCAGCTCATACCAGATGCCGGAATGCTCATTGCGGTTGCCGCGGGTGCCGATGGTCAGGGACTTGCCCGGGGCAATGAGCAGCCCGCCCACAGCGATATCGCTGTCCGAGACATTGGTCACCGACACAAAAGCATGGCCGCTGGCGTTGATGGAGGCATCGCCCTTGTCATCCGACATGGTGTAGATACGCAGCACGGCCACGGAACCCTCTGCCGGGGCAGCACCGTAGATGTCGGCCGGGGACTTGCGGCTGGCCTGCTCAAAGACATAAGGCCCGCCAAAGTTGGTGGTAAAGCCTTTTACGTCCCGCAGAAAGGCATCCCGGCCGGTCAGGTCGGTGACCGTTTTGTCCTCTTTCGCGGCGGGCTGGGCGGGCTTTGCCTCCTGTGCAAAGGCCGGCAGGCAGAGGCAGAGGGTCAGGGCCAGCACGGCAAACAGAGTGCGGAGCGTTTTTTTCATGGGAACGTCCTCCATTATTCGATGAAATGTTGTAAAATTTTGGGGAATGCTGCTGTGTAACAGCATACGGTTTTTGCCGCAGCTTGTCAAGATGCACCGCAAACACCGCAAAAAAAGAATGAAGCTGAGTGCGTTTGCTCTACTTTACCCCCGCAGATAATTGTGCTAAAATAAAGCCACAGCCTGTGTGTTCGTGCAGGGAGCACACGGCCGTACAACATGATAAGAAGCAGACCCGAAAAAGGGGGAAAATTATGCCCAAAACAGCCCATAAAGTCGTGGTCATCGGGCACCGCAACCCGGACACCGACTCCATCTGCTCGGCCATTGCCTATGCAGAGCTGAAAAACAAGACCAGCGATCTTGTCTGCGAGGCCCGCCGCGCCGGCAAGATGAACCAGGAGACCGAATTCGTGCTCAAAAAGTTCGGGGTCAAGCCGCCGCGCATGTGCACCGACGTGAACCCCAAGATCCGCGATGTGGATTACCGCGAGATGCCCGGCATCCCCGGCACCACCAGCCTGCGCAAAGCATGGGAGATCATGCGCGACAAGCAGATCGACACCCTGCCGGTCACCAGCCCGGACA
>OWJD01000591.1_pt1 | contig 10960 bp, 8 predicted proteins | sample 1732601 | NCBI WGS metagenome assembly OWJD01 (sample SAMN05065733, study PRJEB22554) | human gut metagenome | biome: ENVO:2100002; feature: ENVO:00000062; material: ENVO:00002003 | host: Homo sapiens | place: USA
ATCTACACAAGGCTATTCGTCGGCAGCGTCAGATGTGTATAAGAGACAGAGTCCATGGTGATCAGCGCGATCTTATAATCGCCGACTTCTTTGGACGGTGCACCCGTTGTGGACTCTGCCTCTGCGGACGCAGCTGCGGATTCTGCAGGTTTCTGGCTGGAACAGCCGGTGATGCTGGCTGCCGCAAGGGCTGCACAGCTTAACAGTGCCAATACTCTCTTTTTCATAAAAATCCTCCTTAAGATTTCTTATATGTAACCCACTAAAGTTGCCTGGGTTAAATATACTTGATAAAAATGTTGTCAGACAGCTATACGGACTGCGTGCCCGCACACAAGGAGCAACTGCGTTTTTACTTAGTGGCTTTCTTTCCAAAATTTCCGGAACGGACAACTACGTCTAAGAGTACAGAGAATACAACGATGATACCGATGACAAGTCTCTGGATGCCGACCTGTGCACCGATCATGTTCAGTCCGTTTTCAAGTGTCTGCCATACAGCCGCGCCTGCGAATGTACCGAGCAGAAGTCCTGTTCCGCCGAGCGGGGAGATGCCGCCGATAACGCCGGCTGCAACGCCGTACATCTCGTACATGTTTCCTGCTTCCATGTTGCCCATTCCTGCCTGTGCGCAGAGGATATAACCAACGACACACGCGCAGACAGCACTTACCAGATATGCCTTAATCGTTGTATTTACAACATTCACACCGGACAGTTTCGCAGCATCCACGTTGGAACCGATGGCGTAAATATGTCTTCCTGTACGGGTCTTTGAGAGCAGGAAGAAGAAGATCAGAAAGATCACGAGAGCGATCCAGAAGGTGTTGTAAACACCAAGTGTCTTTCCATAATAGAAGAAATTCTGGAACTTATCTCCTGCTTCCTTTCCGATACCGGTGGCGATGGCGTCCGTGTTTCGGTTATTGTTGACCATGTAGGCAACGCCTCGTGTCACGAACATGGTACCGAGGGTCGCGATGAACGGCGGAAGCTTAAACTTTCCGACTAACATACCGTTTACCACTCCTGTGACCAGACAGCATATCATTGCAACTGCCATGGCCACGAACGGGTTCACGCCCATCGCCATCAGGGTTGCCGAGATCATGGCGCTCATTCCGACCATGGAGCCGATGGAAAGATCGATATTTCCGGTGATCAGAAGATAGCTCTGTCCGACGCCGATCAGAAGATATTTTGACATGGATCGTAAAAGGTTCATGACGTTCTGTCCGGCAAATACTTTACGGTCGATAAGACCGAACGCTACATAAATAATGATCAGACCTGCGAAGGCGGTGATGACCGCTCCCATTCCGCGCGTTCCCAGAATCCGCTTTACTGCGCTCTGTTTCTTTTCACTCATCATCCTGTCCTCCCTCATCCAACGGCTTTCTTTTGCTCGAACTCAGTTGCGAACTTCAGTACCTCGTTCTGGGTCGTCTCTTTCGCTATGACCTCACCGGTGATCCTTCCGTCACACATGACGATGACACGGTCCGCGATTCCTAAGACCTCCGGCATCTCCGAGGACACGAACATAACGGCGATTCCCTGTTTCTTCAACTGATTCATCAGGTTGTAGATCTCGACCTTCGCACCTACGTCGATGCCTCGCGTCGGCTCGTCGAAGATCACGACTCTCGAGTTTCTCGCCAGCCATTTTCCGACAACGACCTTCTGCTGGTTTCCACCGGAGAGGTTGCCCGCATTGACTTCCACCGTCGGGGTCTTGATCAGAAGATCCTTCACTGCTTTCTCACAGAGGTCATCCTCCTGCTTTCTGCTGATAACACCAAGCTTGCTGCAGATCAGATCCAGATTCGGAAGCGCCAGATTGTGGCGGATGCTCAGTTTCGTGCAGAGGCCGTCTTTTTTGCGGTCCTCCGGTGCCAGAACGATTCCGGCTTTGATGGCGTCCATCGGACAACTGATCTTTACCTCTTTTCCATCCAGAAAGATCTCTCCGCCTGTCTTCGGGTCAACGCCGAAGATCGCTCTCGTGGTCTCGGTGCGCCCCGCTCCCATCAGTCCCGCAAATCCGACAATCTCGCCTTCGTAGAGGGAAAAGTTGATGTCGCGGACGAGACGCCCGGCATTTAAGTTTCTGACCTCGAAGATCTTCTTTCCTTTCGGGCAGGAGACTCTCGGGAACTGTTCTTTGATCTCACGGCCGACCATGTTCGCGATGATCTGATCCATGGTCATATCCTTAAAGTTTCCGTCTGTGATATACTGGCCATCCCGCATGATCGTTACACGGTCAACGATGGCCTTGAGTTCCTCCAGACGATGGGAAATATAGACGATTCCGCATCCGTCCGCCTTTAACTGACGGATGATCCGGAACAGCTCGTCGATCTCCTTCGCTGTCAGGGATGAGGTCGGTTCGTCCATGATGAGGATCTTTGCGTGGATCGAAAGTGCTTTTGCGATCTCGACCATCTGCTGCTTGGATACCGGAAGATCGCCGACGGTCTGTCTCGGATCGATATCGATCTTTAAGTCCCCGAGGATCTTTGCCGCTTCCGCTTCCATCTCCCTGTCATTTAAGACGATCCCGTTTACTTTTTCTCTTCCGAGGAACATGTTTTCCGCAACCGATAAATGGCGGCACATGTTTAATTCCTGATGAATGATCGCGACGCCGACGGCCTGTGCCTGTTTCGGAGTCAGATTCTCATATTCCGTTCCGAAGATCGTCATCGTCCCGCTGTCCTTCGTATAGACGCCGCTCAAAATCTTCATCAGTGTGGATTTACCCGCTCCGTTCTCTCCGAGAAGTGCCATGACCTCACCGGAACGGAGTTCAAAATTCACATGATCCAGGGCTTTTACGCCCGGGAATGTCTTGACGATATCTTTCATTGAAACAATTACTTCGCCCATCTTCTCCCCCGCTTTCTGTCTACTCCCTCTGCAGCTGTTTTGCACCTTCATCCGGCGTTTGCAGCCACATTTTCGATTTTATTTCGTATGCATCGCAACACTCAGCGCCGCAATATCTCCGATCTTCTCTCTCAGTCCTGCCGGAAAGATCCGGCAGGCCTTCACGTTTCCGGGCAGTGCCTCTTTTTCAATGACGGCTTCCATGCCCGCTTTCATGTACTCTCCGGCCCGCGCGTAGATGCTTCCGATGACGATCGCCTCCGGATTAAAAAGATCGATCAGGATCGCCAGGAGTTTTCCGAGGTTTTCGCCGATCTCGTTCCAGAGTGCCAGCGCCTCAGGATCACCTTCCGCAGCCCGTTTTCCGAGTTCTTTTGCAGTTCCTTTTCCGTACTGGGCGATCCCGCCGCCGCTCACATATCCCTCAAAGGATCCGGCTTTTCCGTGACCGATATGTCCGGTCTCAAAGAGTCTTAAATGGCCTGTCTCGCCGGCCATTCCGGTACTTCCTTCATAGAGTCTCCCGTTTAAGATCAGTCCCGCGCCGATTCCCGTTCCGAAGGTGAGAAAGATCATGTTCTCCGTGCCTTTTCCGGCTCCGAACTTCCATTCCGCCACTGCGCAGGCATCCGCATCATTCTTTAGATATGCCGGAATCCCAAACGTTTCTGTGAGCATGTCCGTGATCGGTACTTCGTCCCAGCCCGGAAGGTTCGGCGGTCCTAAGATCACGCCCGTCTTACTGTTTAACGGTCCGCCGCAGCTGACACCAATGGAGGTTACATGCTCATTCATGAGCTCCGAAACGTCCTCAAAGATCTCTTTTAAGGTCTCGTCCTTCGTTTTCGTCGCGAATTTTTTCTTTTCGAGGATATTTCCTGCCGCGTCCCCACGGATCACCGATATCTTCGTTCCGCCGATATCAATCCCTATGTATTCGTTCATATAATCCTCCTGTTAGTTCCATCTTACATGAAAAATCTCCCTCCTAACAGAGGACAATCCTACGGTTATGGGGGACAATATTTTGATGTATACAACAGCCTGATCTTTCTTACGGTCAGCGCAGCGGGGTGCAACGACCTGCTATACAATGTTATTGCCAGAACGAGTGCTCTACCTCACAATACGTTTGAACTCGCTCCTGTCATACGATGCCGCAACTTTCCCCTGCTCCACCACAAGCAGACGGTCGGAAATATCCATGGTATCTGAGACGCTGGAGGTGATCATAAGGATCGCCGTTCCCTGCTTCTGGATCTCCCGCAGAGCATTTAAGATCTTCATTCTGCAGAACATATCGCCTTTCGCCAGCGGCTGGATACAGACCATGACCCGCGGTCTGAGAAGATTCATCTTATGGTAAAGCAGCGCGAACTGGTCTTCCTGCGGGATATCCCGGACACAGGGCGCATCGATCACCGGCCCCACAAGCGGCAGATACTCCGAGTGGATGCTCTTATAGATCTTCCCCGGGATCAGGCTCTTCTTCAGCTTCCGGTCAAGAAGAAATGTCAGATTCTCCATATAACTCATTTCCAGAAACAAAAGGCGGTTCACCCCGTCTGCCGGAATTACAGCGATCCCCTCATCCAGATAATTCCCTGCTTTTTTCTGCGTATAAGTCACATGATCCACCGTGATCCATCCGGACTTACACCGCATTTTCCCGGTCATAAGGTCCATCATGTCCCCGGCGATCTTATTTTCCTTATCAAGGAGCGTCACACACTCCCCACGGTGTAAAATAAACCTCAGCCCGTTCAGATTTCCGGCCCCCACCGTGTGAAAATGCAGGATTCCGTCATCGTTCTCCTGTTCATTTTCCGTCGACAGGATCTTCCATTCCGAAATGTACGGTGCCATGTTCTCATCCGTCATCTCATCCCGCTCAAAGACCTTGTAGATATACCCGTCAGAAAAAAGGGCCGTCCGGTCCGCGATCTTAAAGAGCTCCTGATGGTGGTTTCCGATATAGAGGACAGAGATTCCCTCTTTCCGGATCTTCTTTAACATCCGCTGAAATTTATAAAGCTCATATTCGCTCAGGTAGTTTGACGGATTGTCCACGATGACCAGATGGCAGCCGGATAACAATGCTTTTCCGAGCTCCACAAAGCACCGCTCCAGCTCCGAAAGGTTCTCCACCCGCTTATTGAGATCGACCTCAAGTCCCTGTTCTCCCATAAACCGTACCGCCTGCTGAAAGATCACCTGTTCATTGATAAAGTACTTTTTAAAGCCTTCCCGCAGGATAAAAAGGTTGTCCACAACGCTTAAGCCCTGCACGAGATGGCTCTTCTGTTCGATGAGCGCCACCTTATTGGACTCCCCGCTGCTGTAGGAGTAGCTGTTTACGATCTTCCCGTCATACCAGACAGACCCCAGCGTGATCGAATCGTTCCGGCAGATCAGATCCACCATCTCCTTCTGGCCTTTCCGGTTCCGCGCCACGAGACCAAAAATCTCCCCGGCAAACATCCGGAACTCCAGATTGTCTAAAAGCTGCTCCCCGTCCCGTTCCATACTCACATGGGAAATTCTGAGAAGCTCCTTTCTCACCGCCATCCCCCCTGCCTGTTTTCTTCCCTCACAAGAGGAAACTCTACCACAACATCGGTTCCGACTCCCTCTTTGCTGTAAACATGGATGCCATATTCCTCGCCGAAAAGCAGTTTGATCCGCCGGTTGACGTTCACGACGGCGATTCCGCCTCTGGTCTGCTTTTTCTCCCCGTCTTTTTCCGGGTCGTCCGTCTCGTCGCCCAGGCGGCGCAGTTTTTCATTCAGTTCCTTTAACTTCGCGTCCGTCATTCCCTGTCCGTCATCGGAGATTCTGATATAAAGCCGTTCCTCGCTGGCGCTAATGCGGATCACCAGGTGGCCTTTTCCGATCTTCCTCTCGATTCCGTGGTAAATAGAGTTCTCAACGATGGGCTGCAGCGTCAATTTTGGGAGCTTGCACTGCAGGAAATCCATCTCCGTAAACTCATCGTCCGAGTCCCGGTCATACTGGATCTTTAAGTCCAGCTTCGATCCGAAGCGGAACTGCTGAATATAATAGTAGTTTTCGATATTGGCCAGCTCGTCCTCCAGCGTCACAAGATTTTCCAGATCTGAGATCGTGTACCGGAAGAAGGTCGCCAACGCCTCCGTCATCTCCGCGATACTGTCAAGCCCCACGATCAACGCCTCGCTTCGGATTCCCTCCAGTGTATTGTAGAGGAAATGTGGGTTGATCTGGTTCTGAAGTGCCAGATACTCCGCCTGTTTTTTCGAGATCGCAATCAGGTTGCTGTGGTCGATGATCTCGTTTAAGCGCAGGACTGCCTGCTCGCTCTCCGGTGAAAACGGGTAGCGAACCTTAAACAGATCTTCCATGACATATCCCAGGACGAACTGCTCATAGATCGTTTTTGTCTCCCGGTAAGGCACAAGGACCAGACGGTAGATCACTGCCGCCAGCATGAGAAAGAGTGCGGTAAAAAGTGTCGGTGCTGCAAGGGACCGCATCTCCCGGATGTGCACAAGCCACATTTCCGCTAAGACCACTCCGATCAGCCCGGCCGCGAGAAGTGCGCACCACTTGATCCGGACTGACAGATAGTTTTTTTTATCGGTATATTTCTTTTCCATCAAGAGTACAGCTTTCTGTATTCCTTGGGCTTTAGACCCGCATATTTTGTAAAGGACTTCGTGAAATACCGCACGTCGCTGTAGCCGACCTTCCCGCAGATATCAGCCACCGTGTCGTTCGTCTCCTTTAAAAGCTTCTTCGCCATATCCATCCGGACCTTAGAAAGGTATTCCAGAAATGTTATTCCCGTGTCTTTCTTGAACAACGTGCTAAGATAAGTAGGTGAGAGATCCGCGATCTGGCTTACCTCCTCCAGCGTCAGTGATTCCCCGAAATGCTCTTCCACATACTTTTTCACAAGACGGATCGGACGGTTCTCATCCTGGCGTTTTAATCTGGATGCCTTCTCATAAGAACTCGTGAGCCGTCTCGTCAGGTAATCGAAGAGCTCAGTGGCATCAGCACAGTTGTCGGCGCTGATGCTGAAATTTTCCATGAAATTTTCCTCCACCGGCAGGCGATATTTTTTCATAAAGAAGAGATACTGGTTGCAGATCTCCTTTGTCATCTGCAGGATCTCATGACCGCTGATCTCCTTTGATGCCAGCATCTTTGTCTTTAAATAGATCAGTTCTTCCCGCAGGGCAAAAGGATCCAGACTCTCGAGCGTGTGGGAGATCCGGTCATTGAATTTCGCAAAGCTCTCACTGTCCGCGAAGGACTCTCCGCTGTCAATACTTCCTTCCATCAGCTTTCCGGTCCCGCCAAGCAAACGTTCCTCAATCAGGAGTCTGGCATTTTTTAAGGAAATCCCGATCTCTGAAAGGCGCCTCACACCTTCTCCCAGTGCCATCGTCACAGCCAGATTTTTTAAGATATCTCCTTGGACTCTGATCTCAGAAAGCAGGGCTTTCATCTGTCTGCGGATCTGCATTCTGTCATCCGGATCATAATTCAGCAGGAAAAAATGGAACCCGTTTAACTCCGTCAATTCTGTTTCCATTACATACCCGTTTAAAAGCTTTCCTGCCGCAGCCTGCACTTTCTCCGCCATAAACCGGACATTCTTTTCCTCATCGCACACGCGTCCGTCAAGCTTTAAGATCGCAATACTGAATTCCCCCGGCTCAAAGTGATAGTGGAATTCCCGGTTGATGCGATCCAACGGCTGCGTCAGGACTTCTTTATTTCTTCTCCCCACAAGATCCTGCAAAAATGCCTGCCTGAGATTCTTCTCATCGCTCCGGATCGCCCGCTGTCTCTTTTCCTCCAGGCTTAACTGCTCTGTCTGCTCCTTAAAGTGAGCGCTGAGCCGTTTTAAGGTCTCCGTCAGCTCATCCTTCCGGATCGGTTTTAAAAGATACGCGTTTACCCCGTAGCGGATCGCCATCTGCGCGTACTCAAAGTGGCGGTAGCCGCTGATGATCACAAACTCTGTGTTCGGAGCTTCCTCTTTTCCCAGCCGGATCAGGTCCAGACCGTCATATCCCGGCATCCGGATATCCGTGATCACGATATCCGGGTAAAATTCTTTTATTTTTTCCAACGCCTCGATCCCGTTCTCGGCAACTGCGACAACCTCCATCCCCAGCGCGCCCCAGTCCACAAGCTTCTCGATCAGCTGGCACACCTTACTCTCGTCGTCGGCGATCAGTACTCTCAGCATCCGCAATTCCCCCCTGTTTCCCCCGAAAGTAATATAATTTCATTGTACCCCGCATGGGACATTTCCGTCAACCAATATGAATTGCTGCCCTTTGCGTTTTTGGTCCAACCTTTTATTTCCACTTGACTTCCCCCACAACATCTGGTATATATAGCTTATACCGATCATATGACTGACGGATAAGTGGATAAACCACGTGAAGTATGATCGAAGAAAGCCGACCGTCTGGGCAATCATAGCGCAGACCGTGGGCTGTTTTTTTGCCCTTTTGTCTGATGGCGCATTCTGCGCCGCGCTGTGATTCTGTAACAGCTGAGATCTCCCTGAAGAGAAAATTTCCCATATGGCAGATTTTGATAATGATTCTCATTTAATATATTGTCTTTTCCTGTCAAGGTCTGTTATAATGGCGAAGCATTTCTTCACAACCGAAGATTTCAGAATGATCCCTTTTTAAACAAATGGTAATGCAAACAAGGAGGAACCACCATGTCTGAACAGAATACCCGAAACGGAAACGCTGATGTTTTCAAAAAAGCCTGGAGAGGATTTCAGGGCGCAAAATGGACCGACGAGGTCAATGTCCGCGAATTCATCCAGAATAACTATACCCAGTACGACGGAACCGAGGATTTCCTCGCAGCTCCGACCGAAGCTACCGATAAACTCTGGGGACGTCTTCAGGAGCTCCAGAAAGAGGAGCGCAAAAAAGGCGGCGTCTTAGAGTGCGAGACTGAGATCGTATCCAGCCTGACTTCCTACGGCCCGGGCTATATCGACGAGGGCTTAAAAGACCTCGAGACCATCGTCGGACTCCAGACAGACAAACCGTTAAAACGTGCATTCATGCCTTTCGGCGGAATCAAGATGGCTGAGGAAGCTGCCGAAACTTACGGATATAAGGTAAATGAGAAGTTCCACAAGATCTTCACTGAATACCACAAAACTCACAACCAGGCTGTTTTTGATGCCTACACACCGGAGATGAAAGCTGCCCGCCACTGCCATATCGTAACCGGTCTTCCGGATACCTACGGCCGCGGACGTATCGTCGGTGACTACCGCCGTGTGGCCCTCTACGGTATCGACTTCCTGATCGAGGAGAAGAAGAAAGATCTGGATCTCTGCGGAAACGGCGCAATGTACGATGAGATCATCCGCCAGAGAGAGGAGATCGCAGAACAGATCCGTGCCTTAAAGGGCATGAAGGAAATGGCAAAGATCTACGGATATGACATTTCCGGCCCGGCAACAAACGCAAAAGAAGCGATCCAGTGGCTTTATTTCGGCTATCTTGCCGCTGTTAAGACCCAGAATGGCGCAGCTATGAGTGTCGGACGTATCTCCACCTTTATCGATATCTATGTAAACCGTGACCTCGAGGAAGGTACACTTACCGAGTCCCAGGCGCAGGAACTGATCGACCATATGACCATGAAATTCCGTATGGTGAAGTTCGCAAGAATCCCGTCCTACAACCAGCTCTTCTCCGGCGATCCGGTTTGGGCGACACTGGAGGTTGCAGGTCTTGGACAGGATGGACGTCACATGGTAACAAAGACAGACTTCCGTTTTCTCCATACTTTAGAGAACATGGGTCCGTCCCCGGAGCCGAACCTGACGGTACTTTACTCCTCCCGTCTCCCGGAGAATTTCAAAAAGTACGCGGCAAAGATCTCCGTTGACACATCCTCGATCCAGTATGAGAATGATGATGTGATGCGTCCGGTATGGGGCGATGACTACAGCATCTGCTGCTGCGTATCCGCTACCCAGACAGGTAAAGAGATGCAGTTCTTTGGAGCACGCGCAAACCTTGCGAAGTGCCTGCTCTACGCGATCAACGGCGGTAAAGACGAGAAGTACAAGACAAAGGACGGAAAGCCGATGCAGGCTGGTCCGGAGTACGCACCGATCACCTCCGAGTATCTTGATTATGACGAGGTGATGCATAAGTATGACCTGATGATGGACTGGCTGGCAGGAATCTATGTAAACATCTTGAACCTGATCCAGTATATGCACGATAAATATTACTATGAGGCAGCTGAGATGGCTCTCATCGATACCGATGTACGGCGTACCTTCGCAACCGGTATCGCAGGCTTCTCCCACGTGGTAGACTCCCTCTCTGCGATCAAGTACGCAAAGGTAAAGGTTGTCCGCGACGAGAACGGTATGGCGACAAGCTTCGTAACAGAGGGTGATTTCCCGCGTTACGGAAACGATGACGACCGTGCGGATGATATCGCGGTTTGGCTGTTAAAGACATTCTTAAAGAAGGTTAAAAAGTACCACACCTACAGAAATTCCGAGCCGACTACTTCGATCCTTACGATCACATCCAATGTGGTTTACGGCAAGGCAACAGGTGCTCTCCCGGACGGCCGTGCGGCATTTACACCATTTGCTCCGGGCGCTACACCATCCTACGGTGCTGAGCAGAATGGTCTTCTCGCTTCCTTAAACTCCGTTGCAAAGCTTCCGTATGAGTATGCTCTCGATGGAATCTCCAACACTGAGACGATCGCTCCGGGTGCTCTCGGACATTCTGAGGATGAGAGAAAGAACAACCTTGTCCATGTTCTCGACGGATATTTTGACCAGGGCGCGCATCACCTCAACGTGAATGTATTCGGTCTTGATAAGCTGAAGGACGCGATGGAACATCCGGAGAAGCCGGAGTACGCAAACTTCACGATCCGCGTTTCCGGTTATGCTGTTAAATTTATTGATCTGACAAGAGAGCAGCAGCTGGATGTCATTGCAAGAACTTGCCATGAGGCGATGTAAAAAAATATATTTCTTCTTAAAATAAGTCAGGAT
>OWJD01000594.1_pt1 | contig 10933 bp, 10 predicted proteins | sample 1732601 | NCBI WGS metagenome assembly OWJD01 (sample SAMN05065733, study PRJEB22554) | human gut metagenome | biome: ENVO:2100002; feature: ENVO:00000062; material: ENVO:00002003 | host: Homo sapiens | place: USA
ATCTGAAAATCGACCCGGAGTTCCAGAATCAGATTCCGCCGCTGACGGACGATGAGTACAAGCAGCTTGAAGAAAATATCCTCAAGGAAGGCAAGCTGCTTTCTCCTTTGATCGTTTGGAATAACACCCTTGTTGACGGCCACAATCGTTATGCCATTCTCCAGAAGCATCCTGAGATTTATTTTTCCACCATGCCGCTCCCGTTTGAAAGTAGAGAAGAAGTTCTCGCTTGGATTTGTAAGAACCAGTTGGGGCGGCGCAACCTCACCCCGGAGCAGAAGTACTACCTGATGGGCAAACAGTACGAAGCCGAAAAAGCTGCGCACGGCGGTGACCGCAAGAGCACCGGTGCAAAATCAAGTTCGCTAAAAGCGAACTTGATCGACAGCACCAAGACCTGCGACCGAATCGCAGAAGAAAACAGAGTGAGCAAGGACACCGTTATCCGCGCTTCGAGGTATATGAGAGGCGTGGAGATTGCAGAAGAACTGATGCCGGGGCTAAAGCAGAGCATCCTGTCCGGACAGATGAAAGTGTCCAAAGCGGATATGCACCGCCTTGCCAAGGTGGCCAGCAATGACCGCGCACAGACCTTGCAGGATATTCTGCACCCGGAGCTGAAGGTGGAACCGAAGCCTGACGCTGACGGTGTGATTCGTGTTCCGGGCAAAGCTCCTGTCATGCCATTCCGAAAGTTTGAATCGATTTACGACAGCGATGCTTACCCGGAAGATCTGCGGTACAGGTATGTAGCATTGGAAGATGTGACCACTCGTTTCCGCATTGCGTTCAACTATCAGTTGGAGCAAATGCCCGATAATGCACAGCGTGATGTGATTCTGGAGATCATTCACAAGCACAAGGACTACCTTGCTTCTCTGGAAGCCGCACTCGCAGATGTTAAAGACCAGACAGCATAACATCAGGCACATGGTATGCTGTTCACAGATGTCCAAAGGAGCGTGCGTTTGAACAAAAAGAAAAAGTCCACAAACACTTCCCCCTATCCCGATGAAGTCATTGACCGTCTGGCACGTGCATTCTACCCGGCCATCCTTGCCTGCTGGAACAGCGAGGAAGGCCAGCGGGAGTTTGCCGCATGGCAGGCGGAGCAGGCTCATCACACCACCAGTAAAGAGAAACAGAGCGTTCCCGACGGGGAACGCCCTGTTGTACATATCGCTATCGTCTGTGGTCTTTGGCAGGGTGCGTCCGGGTGGGCGCACCCTGTTTTTGTTTTGTCCTTAATCTTCTAGCCCATGGCTCCCAGCCACATTCTTCAAATATTCCTCTGGGTCACCATTCAGGATCAAATCGGCATAGCCCAGTGGGTCATTGTAGATGAGATAATCCAGTTCTGACCTCTGCGCCATGGTCACATCCAGCGCATCCTCGACCCCGGTGCAATTGATGGAAATTTTTCTTCCAGCCCGGAGCAGCAGCTCCACGCAGCCGGTGTCCATGTTGAAATGACAAGCTCTTGCATCGTACTTCACGTTCATGTCCTCCTAAAATCATATTGTGGCTTATATCGGTCAATCTATGATTTCGGATTTCATCTTCCACGGATACCTGCATTGAACTTTCCGAAGAAAACAAATAATCCGAACCCATCTCCTATTGGAAACAAGTTCGGATTATTTTTGTTTGTCTTTTGTTGCCGAAAAAGATACAGCCTGGAAAGCCTTGCGGCTCAATGGATTCAGGGTTTTGCGCAACTTTTGTTTTTGTTTTTCTGCGCTTTTTTCAAGCCATTTCCGAACCCCCATATGACATACTGACAAAGCCGTGTGCAAACAGAGGCGAAAAAAGGGCCGTGCGTCAGCACAGCCCTTTGTCTTACTTCAGTCTTATGATCTGCTCATATAGCATGGCATATCTTTTCTCGATCACCATATTGCTGTGATAGTGGCCGAAGAACCAGTACTGGAAGGTACATTTCTGACGCACTTCGTCGAAGAACTCGGTCAGTGCGTCTTTTTTGAACATTCCTCCGCTGAACACATCCTGTATGCTGGAGGGGCAGCAGTGGCTGATGATGTAATCCACATTCCAGTGGACACGCGCCAGATTTGCTCTGGCTTCCAGATATTCCGCTTCGCTGGGCAGTTCCTCGGCCCACCAGGAATGATGGTTCACACGAAACAGCGCACCGCGCTGTTCGAGTTGCTGGAACTTTTCCTCGAAGTCAGGATCGTCCGGTTCCAGGATGCCGTCCTGGATATCATGGGAGGAAGCGCCGCCCATGGTAAAAAACTTCCTGCCATTGAGCTCATATACCTGACCTCGCATGAGGTGCAGAACGGAGGGACGTATCCTCTGGATCTGTCCACCATGCCATTCTTCTTTGGGGTAGTCTTTGTAAGCGTCATAGTTTTCGTGGTTCCCAAGCACAAATGCAGTAGTGTATGGCCGGTCCTCCAGCCAGTCCAGTCCTGCATCATCCCGTGGGTCACCGTGCCAGATTCCACCAAAATCTCCACAGACCAGAACCAAATCCTCCTTGGTCAGGTGTTCCTGCTCATAGAAGATGTCGGGCCGGAACCGGCAGAAATCTCCATGTGTATCTCCTGTGATAAAAATTTCCATAAGTAAATCGCTCCTTGTCTCTATTTTAGCATACAGCCTGTTCAATCTCCAAATCGCTGTATCGGAACTTGACCCGGATTATTTCCGAATCGACTACAGTGACCCGTTCAATCATCTTTCGAACGATCTCGTCATCATAGTGAGGGAAGCCATTGAGGTGCTCCTCCAGATAAGCTGTGTACTCTGCCATACGTGAGTCCTCGTTGATTCTGTTGGCTGCCTTCTTCTTCGCTGCATCGATCCGTGTCTGCAGGTGCTGCTTTTCTTCCAGCAGGGCTTTGAGTTGCTCTGTTAGTGTCAGGTCATCCATGTGGGCCAATACCTGATCCAACAGTGTATTCTGCCGTGCGGTAAGTGCTTCCATGTTGCGTTCTAATTCCAACAGGTTGTTCCCGTCCCCTTCCGGAGTACATACCATTCGGAGCGTCTCTGCAAGTTCATCCTGCAAGCCATCGCTTGCTTCAACTACCCGGTTAAGCACCGTGAGGATCGCGGTATGCAGCTTGTCCTCCGCCATGGAAGGCGAGTTATGGCAGTATTTTTTCCCGAATTCCAGCCGGGAGACGCACCGCCAGACGATCCGTTTGACGCCGTTTCTGGCCCAGGTACACCGCTTATAGGGGGAACCACACTCCCCACAGACCAGCCGCTCACTGAGCGCATATTTGGCGGAATACTTGCCCTGTTCTGTTTTTCCACTTTTCTGCAGGATTTTCCGCCTGCTGGTCCGCCTTGCCATTTCCTCCTGTACCCGCTGGTAGATGTCCCTTGGAATGATGGCAGTGTGGTTGTCTTTGATATAATACTGCGGCAGCTCGCCGGTATTCTTCTTGACCTTCTTGCTTATGCAGTCTGTGGTGAAGGTCTTTTGCAGCAGGGCGTCTCCCGCATACTTTTCATTGGTGAGGATGTTATGCACAATCTGATGGGACCATGCCTTGACACCCTTTGCGGTGGCGACTCCGGCCTGGGTAAGTTCTCTCTGGATCTGGCCCTCACTGCATCCCTCCAGGTACCGGCGGTAGATTCGCCGCACCACCTCGGCCTCCTCCGGTACGATCTCCGGCTTACCGTCCGCTCCTCTTTGGTAGCCCAGCATGGATCTGTAGTGGAAGTTGACCTTTCCCTCTTTCATTGCCATACGGATGCCCAGCTGGATATTGGAGCTGAGGGATTCGCTCTCGGCCTGGGCAAAGCCGCTGAACAGGGTGATGAGGAACTCGCTGGACTCTGTCAGCGTATTGATATTTTCCTTTTCGAAGATGACCCCGATCCCCCTGGCCTTCAGCATCCGTACAGTCTCCAGGCAGTCCACTGTATTTCGTGCGAAACGGGAGAGGGATTTTGTCAGGATGAGGTCGATCCTGCCCCGCTTGCAGGCGGTGATCATCCGGTTGAATTCTTTTCGCTTCTTCATACTGGTCCCGGTGATCCCCTCGTCCGCGAAGATCCCGGCCAGTTCCCAATCTGGGGACTCCTCAATTTTCTGGGTGTAGTAGGCTTTCTGGGCGGTGTAGCTGTTGATCTGCTCCTCGCTGTCGGTGCTGACCCGGCAGTAAGCCGCCACCCGCTGCCTGCCATGGAGTCTCGTCTTGTTGCCTGCTACATTGGAGCGTAATGCCGGAATACGGTGGACGGTGCGTTCCAGTGATGATTGTTCCATTTTGCTGTCCTTTCTGTTCCTAATCAGAAGTGTACGGTGATTGCGTTATCTGTTCCGATTATGATATGGGAGACCGTTCGTTCGAAGCGTTCCCAGTCGATTTGGTCGGGCTGCGTTTGGCTTACAGCCGTATCCACACCATCATCACAGCAGGCATACCGGGCAGCTGCCCCTTGCAGGATGTGGGAGAGAGCCTCCTTACCGTCTCCTGGCTGTTCCAACGCCCGGTTAATGGCATTGGCCAGGCGAACAGCCTCCGCAGAGGGCGCGTATGGCTTACATATGGGTTTTTCATGTGCCGCAAGCTGCCGTGCCGTCTGCGCAAGCAGTTCCTCCTTCCCGACAACAAATGCGTTTCTGCAGGCAGAACATTTCAGATGGACGTTTCCGGTATGCCCGATTGGCCCTCCGGTTCGGAGCAGGCGAGTCTGACAGCATCCGCTTCGCAGCTTTTGCCATAAGCCATCCGATTCCGTCCGGCGTGGAAACTTCCCACTTGTCTTTTCTGAGATCTTTTCCTGCACTTGCTGGAAGGTATCTTGGTCAATAATGGGTGGGTATCCATTTTCCCCGGCATAGCGAGAGTTTTCCAGCATTCGCTTGATTTTGTGCTTGTTCCACAGCGGCGATTCCTGAGAGAACGGGATGTTGTCCGCATTCATCCGGTCTGCCAGTGCCTGATAGGATAACCCGGCCAGATAGGTGGTAAATATATTTTGAACAGTGAGTCGTTCCTCCTCCTGGATGACCAGATCGCCGTGTATGATCTGGTAGCCATACAATATCTTCCGATTTGCCATTGCCTACGCCTCCAGTGTTTCTTGGAATTCAAACCCGCCATATAGTTGAAAGCGGATGGTGCCCTGAGTATCTACAACGATTCGTTCCACTAGCTTGGTAAACAGGGCTTCGTCAAAGCTGGACAGAGTCTCCGGACCATTTCGGATGGTATCAATCGTCAGGCGAATTGCATCGACCTGCTCATCAATATCCTCATTGCAAAGCAGCTTTCGCCTCTCCCGTCGTAGTTCTGTCAGCTTGGCGTTGAGTTCCGCCTGCTTTGCGGATAAGGCAGCCTTGTCCAGGAGACCTGCCGTGTGCAGCTTTGTGAGGTGATAACTCTGCTCGGATGCCGTGGCGATGGCTGTGTTGACCGCCAGCATGGCCGGGTTGCCGCGGTGCAGGGCATCTGACAAAGTATCCATTTGCCTCAGCACAGGTGCCAGCACGATGCCGTCATGGGTGCGGAGCTTGCGATACATCCGGAGGAATGCTGCATGGATGCTGTCCTCGCTGATCCGTCCGTTGGGGCAGTCGGCGGCTTTTCTGTCATGCTTGCGACATACCCAGGAGACGTATCCAGCTTTCGAAATTCTCCGCATGTACAGCGTCCCACACTGCCCACAGATGATCTTCCGAGCAAGCGGGGTCTGATCATGTGGAATCGACTGCCGTTCTGCCCGCCGCTTCAGCAGTTCCTGAACTTTTTGAAAGTCCTCATAGCTGATAATGGCAGGGTGGGTATGTTCTACATAATATTGGTCCGCCTCACCATGGTTATCTTTCCTGCGATATGGAAATGTGTTGGTTGTGTAGGTTTTCTGGCAGAGGGCATCTCCAATGTATTTCTCGTTTGTTAAGATCTTTCGAATGGTCTGCTGATGCCATTTTTGCCCACCATGAAGGGGGGCAGGCCCATTCTCACTTAACTCCTGGGCAATCCACTCAGAGCTATATCCTCTAAGATAGGCTGCAAAAATCCACTTTACGATCTCTGCCTGATCCTCTACGATTGTAAGATTCTTACCATCAACGATTTGGTATCCAAATGGTGCGGAGCAGGTAATAAACTCCCCGCGCTCCATGCGGCGCTGATAGCTCATACGTTGGTTTTTGGAGATGGAGATGGATTCCTCCTGGGCCAGAGAAGCGGAAACGCTCACCATCAGTTCTGAGGTGAGCGTTCCAGTGTCGATATTCTCTTTTTCAAACTTGACGGTCACACCCAGCGAGGAAAGTTCCCGCAGGGTGGCGAGGCAGTCACGGGTGTTCCGGGCAAATCGGGAGATGGACTTGACCACGATCCTATCGATTTTGCCCTTCCGGCAGTCTGCCATCAGGCGGTTGAAGTCCTCCCGCTTATCCATCCGCGTGCCGGTCAGGCCCTCATCTGCGTAGATGTCTACCAGATCCCAGCCATCGTGGGCGTTGATCGCCTGCGTATAAGCCCGGATCTGGGCGGCGTAGGAGTGGAGCTGGTCCGCAGAGTCGGAGCTGACCCGACAATAGGCTGCTACCCGCAGGGTGTCTGGTCTCGCTGCCTTGGGTGGGATTACTTGTACTTCAGCCATTTCTCATTCGCCTTCTTTCATCTTTTTCGGTAACGAAACCATACCATACCCCTGCGGGAATAGCCAGCACTATTCCCAAACAGTTCCGGGCCGGTATCGTTCTGCGGACAGCCGTTTGGCTCTGGCCAGTTCTTCTTTGGTCAGCAGGCCGTCTGCAGCCATCCGTTCCCATAGACCCACCGATAACAGGTAACGCAGTTCGTTTCGGATCTCCATCACGCAGCCTCCTCAAAGTAGCTCTCATCCTTGACTCGCTGGATAAACCGTTCTACCGCATAGATGCTGCTTGTGACAGGCATTTCCGGCAGCGCGGATTGAACATCCCGGAAGTAACGGCTACCCTTGGCGGCTCGTTCATCCAAAATGGCGATGGCACAGGTGTCAGTCTCCAAGCGGATGGCTCGTCCAAACCCTTGCTTGAGTCTGATCTGCATCTCCGGCACAGCCACGGCCCGGATGAACGTGCGGAGATCAGGATATGCCTCTCTCTTTTTTTCTTGCAAGGCGTCCGGATATTGGAACGGTAGTCGGGGGATGACCAGCAAAGAGACACAGTCTCCGGGAAAGTCAAAACCCTCCCAGGCAGCGCCGGTGGCAAACAGGACGCTTCCGGGTGCCGCCTTGAACTGGGCCATGGTGTGCGGGGCGTTCCGTCCCATGGTAAACAGCGGAAACGGAAGGGGCTGTTGTTTCAAACGATCCTTCACAGCGGACATGGCTGCATAAGAAGTGAACAGCACCAACGCATGGCCGTGAACCGCAATCAGTAATGTGCGGATCTCCTCGGCCAGCTTGGCAAAGTAGTCCGCTTCGTGCTGCCTGGGCGGCATCGTGGGAAAATAGAGCAGGCAGTTTTTCCGGTAATCAAAGGGAGAGGGTGAAACAGATTCCTCCACCCGAGAGTTATCGGTGAGGCCAGCCTCCTCTTTGAAACGACAAAAGTCTTTACCTATGGCCAACGTCCCGGAAGTAAGGAGGACGGGCTGGGGCTGTGACCAGAGTGTTGCTTGGAGCTGGGCGGTCAGGTCGGAGATGGAGGCGCACAGCAATGTGCCGCCATCGTCATCCGCCGCAGTGTAGAATACCAGGTCAGAGCGTTCCTGCAAAAACAGATGGATTGCGGAGGATATCCGATCCAATTCCTTTCTGGCAGTTGGTGTCAGTACCCCGCCGATCTGTCTCTGAATGGTAGCCAGGGTTCGGGCCGGTCCTATCATGTGTCGGACATAGTCCGAAAAAGGGCGATCACCATCATAAGGCAGTGACATAAGCTTCAGAAGCGCCGACGCCATATCAGCCAGGGATTCCGATGCCAGCAGATATCGTTCCGCCCGTAGGGTGCGGATCAGCGTGCGGATGTCCTTGGCTGCCAGGGTAATGCCAAACATCTGCCGGGCAGTCTCAGGCAGCTTGTGTGCTTCATCAATGATCAAAGCGCCAACGTCCGGCAGGATGGGGCGGTGACCGCTGCCACGATGGATGGCGTCTGCCAGCAGCAGATTGTGGTTACAGATCTGAAACAGATAGCGGTCAGAGTTGCAGGCTTCCATATAGCAGAGGTACCGGCAGCCATCCCGGCGGCAATCACAAATCGTTGGGACACATACACGATTTCGGTCATACTGACTGAGATGGGGGGCTTGGTCTGCGTCCAAATGATCCCGCAGGGAGAGGAGTGCCTGTGCGGCCAGCGGATTTTTTCGTTCCAGGTCTACCTGCCGCAGGCGGCGCATCAGACGCTCATCACAGACATAGTGGCCTTTTCCTTTTCGAATGACCGCCCGGATGGGGGCCTGGATCAGCTTATCCTCCAAAAGAACAGAGGAGAGGAACGGGATGTATTCCTCCCTTACCGCCGTTTGCAGGGCGATGCTGGAGGTGGAAATGAGGATGGGCTGGAAAGGGATGTTCTCCCGGCTCAACGCACGAGAAAAAGAAACACCAGCCACCAGATAGGCATAGGTCTTGCCGATTCCCGTTCCCGCGTCACTTAAAGCGATTTTGCTGTGAATCATGGCATCCAGCATCTTGTGGCTCAACTCGATTTGGCTGGGCCGGGCCGTCATGCCATGGCTTGGGAAGAGGTCCTGAAAGATATGGTCGATCTCACGATGTGCGACCTGCCTGTTATGATAACTAATCATTTGTAAAATCTCCTTGAATAAGTGAGTTATTTTTCTTTCGCAAATTGCAATAACAAGTTGGACACGCCGTGGTAGACAGCCTCGGTCTCGGATGGAGCCGCAGGCTCTGTCCGGGACCGAGGGTGCCGCAGCCGTCAGGCTGCGTATACAGCGTCCAGGAACGATTCAAACAACTCCTCCGGGGTGCGGTAGCCGAGCTTTCTGCGGGGCCGTCCGTTCAGCTCGTCAGCAGCGGCGAGGATATCCTCGTCGGTGAATTGCTCAATGGACTTGCCCTTGGGGAGGAAGGCCCGAAACAGGCCGTTGTGGCGCTCGTTCTGGGGCCGCTCCCATGAGGTGTACGGGTGAGCAAAGTAGACCTTGGTGCCCCATTTTTCTATCTGAGCGAAGTCAGCGAATTCGCTGCCGTTGTCCACAGTAATCGTCTTAAAGACCTGGTCGAAATGCTCGCCGTACTCGGCATGGAGGGCGGTCATGGCTGCCATCACCGCCTCGCTGGTTTTGCCGGGGATACGGAACGCAAGGTAGTTCTGGGTCTTCTTCTCCAGCAGAGAGAAGACTACGGACTCCTTTCCAGACCTCCTTCCAACCACGGTATCGCCCTCCCAGTGGCCTTCTTCCATGCGGAGAGAAGCAATCTCCGGACGGTCTGAAATGCTTGCGCCGTAACGCTTTTTGTTCTCCCGAACCCGGTGCTTCTTCGTCTTTCGCTTCAATGCTTCAGGCAATTCCGTGGGATGGATGGGCAGACATCCTCTCCACACCATATTGTAGAGTGTGCGGGAGCAAACCATCTTAGACGGCTCAAACAGGTGGTGCAGCTTGGCGTAGCCGCAGCAGGCATCCAGCGACCACTTGTGTTCCTGTACCTGCCGGATCACCCACTTGGAGAAGTCCTGGCAACCGTCCGATTTCGGGTTCCTGTGGCAGGTTGCTCTGTTTGCCTTGTACACCGCCTCTCCCAATTTCGGGGAGTAGCCGGGGGCTTTCCCCTTGGTGCTCTTACGAACCGGTGTACCACGCCGCAGCTCGTTTGTAATGGTGGATGGAGCGCAGCCCACCTCTCTGGCAATGGCCCGTATGCCAAGGCCTTGCTGTTTGAGGGCCTTAATGGCACCCCGTTCTACCATACCGAGATGCTGTCCCTTCTTGCGTTCTGCTGCTACTGTGATATAATCTTGGTAGTCCATAGTGATTGCCTCCCATAGTGAATTTGGTGTAGCAACTTCATTCTACCACGGGAAAAAATCACTATGGACTTTTCTCTTCAAGTGTCCAACTTGATTTTACAATCAACCGTTATTTTTCTTTTTCATTCTCGTCGTATTTGCAGCTCGCCCCCCGACGATGGGGAACAGTACGGATCGGCTTCTGGCAAGAGGCCGCACGGGCTTTTACCTGGAGTCTCTACTGCTTTCAACTCCGGGGCAGCGCCGCCTGTCTTACGCGCAGGCCAAGCGAGGTGTCTCATTATGTACCCAAACAGCGTCATTGCAAAAGCGCGTGCCATAGCGCCCCATGCAGGTGGCGTTCTCGCTCGGCCCAGGGCAGATGCCCTGGGTGTCATGGCGCGCGCTGCATGACGCTCGACTGTTCGGGTGGTTCTCCGTACTGCTGGTATGAACTTTTCAAGGTGCCGTGGAGCGGCGGGCGCTCCTTCAGGAAGCGAAACGGGCCAGGATCTGGTTCATTTCGTCCAGGTCCTCGCCGTGCAGTCCAACCGCCAATCGCTTGAGCAGGGCGGTCTGCTTGGGAGATAGCTTTGGCCGGTCCTGAAAGTACCAGTCGGCCATCCTTACCCCGCCGCCATATCGGCCCCGGACTGTCTCAAGGGGGTAGGTGAGTGTGAGCTCTTCAATGTCACGGCGGATGGTCCGTTCGCAGACGCCGAGTTCCGTCGCCAGATTCTGAACGGTATCGCTCCGCCGCTGGCACAGCAGGTTGATGATCTGCTGCTGCCGGTCGTTGATCCTCACACTCTCACCCCCTTTCACCTCCATGGCCGAATCATACAGGTTAAAGCGGACAGCTCATGTCCGGATTAAAAAACTTTTTTGAAAAAATGAGTCCGGCCTTGGTGGACATAGAATAGCATCTCTGCTGAGTGAGCGTCGGACATGGCGTGTCCGTCGCTCTATATTGGCTGTCTCTTATACACATCTCCGCGCCCCCGAGACACTCGCTAA
>OWJD01000602.1_pt1 | contig 10831 bp, 8 predicted proteins | sample 1732601 | NCBI WGS metagenome assembly OWJD01 (sample SAMN05065733, study PRJEB22554) | human gut metagenome | biome: ENVO:2100002; feature: ENVO:00000062; material: ENVO:00002003 | host: Homo sapiens | place: USA
GCAGCGGGCCGCGGATGCCGGGGATGGCGCAGTAGTGGCAGCGGTTGTTGCAGCCTTCAGCGATCTTTAAGTACGCATAGTGGGCAGGCGTGCCGATGACACGCTTGCCGCCCAGCGGAAAGTCCTTTTTGGCACCGTAGCTTTCCAGATGGTCCTCACCATGGAACAGGCGGGCCACGATGGTGTCGATGGCCTTGTTGGAGGCACAGCCCACCACCGCGTCCACCTCGGGGATCTCTTCCTCGATCTGGCTGCGGTAGCGCTCGGCAAGACAGCCGGTGACGATGACCTTCAGCTCCGGGTTCTGCTGCTTGTAGGAGCAGGCTTCCAGAATGTTTTCAATGGCTTCGGTCTTGGCGCTCTCGATGAAGCCGCAGGTGTTCACAAGGATCACATCTGCTTCGGCCAGATCGGCCACGGTCTCGTGGCCGGCAGACAGCAGGATGTGCACCATCACATCCAGATCGACCTGATTCTTGGGGCAGCCAAGGGAAATACACGCAATTTTCATAGGGGATGATACTCTCTTTCTCTTTTGAGGGGTGCTTTTTATTCTTCTTCCGCTCTTTTTATCGCTTCTTTTATGACCGAATACGCAAAGCCGCGGCGCTGCAGGGCAGCCACCACAAGGTCGCGGCGGCCATCGGCCAGCTTTTTCATGTAGCGGCTGCGCACCAGAGCGGCGGCAGCTTCCAGCTCCGGGCTTTCGCCGTCTGCGTCCGGGGCATAGACGCTTTCCAGCGCCTGCTCGATCTGCGCGCCGGAGAGGCCCTTCTGCCGCAGGTTCTGGGCCGCCGCACGGCGGCTCTTGCGGGCGGCAAGCAGGCTGTGTGCCCGGGCTTCGGCATAGCGGTCATCGTTTACGTAATCCAGCTCCACCATCTCAGCCACAGCAGCCGCTGCAGCCTGCTCGGTAAAGCCATAGCACAGCCGTTCATACAGCTGTGCCGAGGACATCTCGCGCGAGGCCAGCGCATCCAGTGCGCGGGCGCGGGCCTTGGCCGGGTCGGCGCACTTTTCTTCTTCCTGCTTCGGGCGGCGGCGTTTATAAAAGGACATTTAGTCCTCCACCATGATATCCAGTTCGCTCTCGCTGCTGCGGGCAGGAGCCTTGACCACCGGCTCCTTGGCATCTGCAGCCTTGGCGGGTTCCTCGGCCTTGGCCGCAGCGCCCTTGCCTGCCGGGCGGCGGGATGCGTACAGCTTATCGGCATTGGCGCGGATCTGGCCCTCGATGTCGTTTGCGATCTCGGGATTGTCCTTCAGGAACTGCTTTGCGTTGTCACGGCCCTGACCCAGACGGATATCGCCATAGTTGAACCATGCGCCGCTCTTCTGCACGATGCCCAGCTTCACGCCCACATCAATGAGTTCGCTCATCTTGGAAATGCCCTCGCCGAACATGATATCGAACTCTGCCTCACGGAACGGAGGGGCCACCTTGTTCTTGACGATCTTGGCGCGGGTGTGGTTGCCGATGAACTGGCCGGAAGAGTCCTTCAGGCCCTCCACGCGGCGGATGTCGATGCGCACCGAGGCGTAATATTTCAGGGCGCGGCCGCCGGTGGTGACCTCCGGGTTGCCGTACATCACGCCCACTTTTTCACGCAGCTGGTTGATGAAGACGCAGACCGTGTTGGTCTTGCCGATGACCGAAGTCAGCTTGCGCATGGCCTGACTCATCAGGCGGGCCTGCAGGCCCACATGGCTGTCGCCCATTTCGCCTTCGATCTCAGCTCTGGGCACCATGGCGGCAACCGAGTCCACCACGATGGCATCGATGGCACCGGAGCGCACCAGTGCTTCGCAGATCTCCATGGCCTGCTCGCCGGTGTCCGGCTGGCTGACCAGCAGATTGTTGATATCCACGCCCAGCGCTTCGGCATAGGTGGGGTCCAGTGCGTGCTCCACGTCAATGAAGGCCACTTCGCCGCCCTGCTTCTGGGCTTCGGCCAGAATGTGCAGAGCCAGCGTGGTCTTACCACTGGATTCCGGGCCGTACACCTCAATGATGCGGCCGCGGGGCACACCGCCCACGCCCAGAGCCAGATCCAGACCCAGACTGCCGGTGGAAATGGCATCCACCTGCATGGAGGCGTTATCACCCAGCTTCATCACGGCACCCTTGCCGAACTGCTTTTCGATCTGGGCCAGCGCAGTGGCCAGCGCATCCTTTTTGGCCTCCGGCTCGGTCTTTTTGGTCGCCGGGGCAACGGTGTTGTTGTTCTGATTTTTTGCCATAGCGTGCTGCTCCTTTTCTTCCTGCTGCCCGCCGTGCGCGGGCTGTCCGTATACTTTCCAGTATAGTATACCACAAAATCAAAATATTACAACAAGAAGTTGTTTCTATTTTCACTTTTATTTTTCGGGTCTGTGGGCGATCATGCACCGGTCGTTGCCGCCAAAATCCTTGCGGCACTCAATGTCTGCCCAGCCGTTTGCAGCCAGCAGTGCCGCCACAGCCTGCCGCTGCTGCCAGCCGATCTCCAGCACCAGCGCTCCGCCGGGCCGCAGTGCATTCTGGTAATGCTCTGCAAGGGCACGGTAGAACACAAGGCCGTCCTTTCCTGCTTCCAGCGCCATGGCCGGCTCCTGCGCCACCTCCGGCTGCAGATGCCGCATCTCCTCGGCGGTGAGGTAGGGCGGGTTGGATACGATCAGATCAAGCTGCCCTTCCGGCAGGCCCTGCCAGTAGGTGAACAGGTCGCCCTCTACCGGCTGCACCGCATAGGCTGGCTTTGCCTTTGCGCGCAGAGCGTTCAGCGCCGGCCCCCAGTCAAAGGCCGGGGCATCTGCCTGCTCAAACGCGGTAGGCTCCAGCAAGTCCTCCGTCTGCCTGCCCTGCCCTTTCAGGGCGCAGCGGCAGTTCTTTTCCAGATAAACAAAGGCCTCCGGGCTTTTTTCCACGCAGGTCACCTGCGCCGCCGGGCAGAAGCGCTTGACGCCCAGCCCCAAGCAGCCGGTCCCCGCGCAGAGATCCAGCACCCGGGGCGCTGCAATGCCCGTCAGGGTATTGGCAGCCGCTTCCGCTACCACCTCAGTGTCTGCCCGGGGGCAGAGCACACCGGGGCCAACGGCAAGGTCAAAATCCAGAAAGCTCCAGATCCCGCACAGGTATTGCAGCGGTTCCCGCTGCTCACGGCGCGTGCAGAGGGCTTCCAGCTTTTCCGCTTCCTCTGTGGTCAGCACCCGGTCGGAAAGGCGGGCATCCCGCCCGGCTGCCACGCGGAACAGCTCCCGTGCATCGTAATCGGCATCCGGACACCCTGCAGCGGAAAGCCGGGCTTCCACGGCCCGCACCGCTTCGCGCGGGGTCAAACCAGCAATTACCATCTGCCATCCTCCGGGTCCTCGGGCAGCACAGGGGTCACAGCGGTAATGGCCACCTCGATCATGCTGTCGTCCGGTTCAAACACGGTCAGGTGCTGCACCCAGATGCCGGGCTGGCGGATGATGCGGGTGGCAATGTTATCGGACCGGCCGCACCACTTGAGCAGCTCATAGCTGATGCCCATGACCAGCGGCAGAAGCAACAGCTTGAACAGCACCCGCAGGCCGATGCTGCCCCACGGCAGCACGCTGTAGAGGAACACGCTGACGATGACCACCAGAATGAGGAAGCTGGTGCCGCAGCGCGGATGGAACCGAGTGTACTTGCGCACATTCTCCACGGTCAGCTCATCACCGGCCTCATAGCAGGCAATGGTCTTGTGCTCGGCACCGTGGTACTCAAACACGCGGTGGATCTCCTTCATCTTGGAGATGGCCACCATATAGGTGAGGAAGATGCCAACTTTCAGCACCGCTTCCAGCACCACCTTGGCCCAGCGGCCCAATGTTACAAAGTGGTTCACGCCGCCCACGATGAGGGTGGGCAGCACGGTGAACAGCAAAATCGCCAGCAGGCCGCCCAGTACGGCGGCACAGGCCAGCAGTGCGTCCTCTGCCTTTTTGCCCAAGTGGTCGCCCACCCATTTTTCAAAGGCAGTCTCTTCCTCTTCGGGGTCGTAGTCGTCACCCATGCTCACCTGAGCCGAGTACATCATGTAGCGGTAGCCCACGATCAGGCTTTCGATCATGGAGATGGCACCGCGCACCAGCGGGATCTTTGTCCAGATGCCGTGGTTCTTCACAGGGTCGATCTTGGTCTCAATGGTGCCGTCCGGCTTGCGCACGGCGCAGCAGATGAGCTTCGGGCCGCGCATCATGATACCTTCCATCAGCGCCTGCCCGCCGACGCTGGTCTTGAAACGTTCCTTTTTGGGTTGATTCATTGGGTTCTCCTATCGGATCATATTTTTCCCGGTTATTTTACCACAGAATTGTGACAAAATCTTCACGCCTTATGGTACAGCGGCAAGCCCAGTGTAACCACTGTGCCGCGGCCCAGCGTGCTCTTGATGTCCATGGTGCCGTCCAGTGCAGTCATGATGGAATCCACCAGCGCAAGGCCGATGCCGCTGCCGCGCACCGAATTGCTGCCCTTGTAGAACTTGGTCTTGACATTCTCAAGGTCTTCCGGCGGGATGCCGCGGCCCTGATCGATGATCTCCGCAAAAGCCTTGTATTCGCCCGCCCACAGCTTGACCGTGATGCGCCCGCCGGGGGCCGAGTACTTGATGGCGTTGTCCATGATGTTGATGAACACCTGCCGCAGACGGTCCGGGTCGGCATAGACCGGGATCATCTCCTCCGGCTCGGTGTAGCTGAGCACAAGGCCCTCGCGCTGGATGCGTGCTTCACAGAACAGCACCGCATCGGTCAGCTCTGCCACAAGGTCCAGCGGGCGGCAGTCCATACGGATGCGGCCGTTCTGCAGACGGCTGAAATCCAGCAGCTCTTCCACCATGTTGTACAGGCGGCCCGTCTCATTGTTGATGATCTCAAGGCCCTTGCGGTAGTTCTCGTCTGCCGGGTCGTCCAGTGTGCGCAGGGTCTCCACCCAGCCCCGGATGGAGGTGAGCGGCGTGCGCAGCTCGTGAGAGACGGAACTGATGAACTCGTTCTTCATCTTCTCGGTCTCTTCCAGCCCTTCGGCCATCTGGTTGATGGTGCCGCGCAGGCGGTCCACCTCGTCGTGTTCGTTGCCGGTGACCGGCAGGCGCACATCCAGCTCACCCCGGGCGATGCTGGCTGCGGTGCGCTCCACCTGCCCCAGCGGCACCACGATGCTGCGGATGAAGTACAGGCCGGACATCACGGTGAAAGCAAGGATCACCGCCGCGATCACAACACTTACCGCGAGGGCGTTCTTGATCTGCGCTCCCACAAGGGTCAGGCTGGTGACAAGACGCATCGCCGCCACATCCTCGGCGGCATAGGGCACCAGATAGCAGGCCGCCATCACCAGCTCGCCGGACTGGGTGCGGTAGACCGCCACACCAAGGCCATCAGAAGCCTCCTGCGCCTGTTCAAAGTCGATGCCGGTCACAATGCCGTCCGCATTTGTGCCGCTGGAGGACGCAATGACCCCGCCATAGCTGTCCAGCAGCATGAACTCGTATTTGTCCTTATCGGCAAACTGCTCCACCATGCGGCGCAGGGCCACGCTGCGGGTAGCCGCCGTGCTCTGCACCGTATCGCCGGTGTACATTTTCAGCTGGCCGGACACCGAAGAGAACCGCCGGTACATGGTCTGCTGCACGCTGTTATAATAGCTGCGTGTGTAGTTGTACAGGAACATGGTTTCGGCCAGCAGCACCAGCAGCACGGTGATGAGCAGGTTGCCCCGCAGCCACCGGCGGGTGATCCCGCTTCTCATTCTTCCCATCTGTAACCGTAGCCCCACACAGTAAGGATATGGGTGGGATGGCTGGGTTCATCCTCCACCTTCATGCGCAGACGGCGGATGTTCACATCCACGATCTTCACGTCACCAAAATAGTTCTCGCCCCAGACACCCTTCAAGATCTTCTCGCGCACCAGCGCAATGCCGGGGTTGCGGAAGAACAGCTCCATGATCTGGAATTCCACCTGCGTCAGCTCAATCGGCTGGCCTGCCTTGAGCAGCACGCGGCGGTTCTCGTCCAGCACAAATTCGCCGCTGGTGAGCATCCCCAGCGGGTTTTCCTTTTCTTTTTCGTCCCCGCCTGCAGTACGGCCGACGCGGCGGCACAGCGCTTTCACACGGGCCAGCAGTTCGCTTACGCTGAAAGGCTTGGTCATATAGTCGTCGGCACCAATAGAAAGGCCGCGGATCTTATCCTGCTCCTGTCCCTTGGCACTGAGGATGATAATGCCGATCTTCTGATCGGTGCGGCGGATGGTCTCGCACAGGGAGAAGCCGTTCATGCCCGGCAGCATCACATCCAGAATGGCCGCATCGCAGCCCGGCTTCTTCTCCAGCAGCGGCAGAGCCGCCTCGGCGCTTTCGGCCTCCACAGCCTCCATGCCCGCAAGGCGCAGGTTCAGCGCGATCATCTCGCGGATGTTGGCTTCATCTTCAACGACAAGCACTCGTACCATGAACTGTTCCTCCGTTCTTTAGTTGAGCAGATACAGCGCCTTGGACAGGCGGTAATTTTTATCACGGATCTCCACATCCGGGGCAAGCTTCGCCTGCATCTGGCGGGATGCCACGATGCCAAGGCGGGTCCAGCCCTTCAGGCTGGAGGTGGTGCGCACCAGACGCAGGGTCATTACCAGCTGGTCTTCGTCCACCGTGCGCAGCTCCACTGCACCATCATATTGTTCGCTGTCGGTCAGTTTGAGGTTGCCCTCCCACTCCATGGGCAGCTCGATATAGCAGTTGGTCTCTTCGTCCAGCAGCCCGAAGCTTTTTTCCGGGTGCGGGCTGGTATAGTCCATCCACACGATAAAATCCATGCGGCGGCTCTGGCTCATATTCAGCAGGCCCGCTTCGTCCGGCTGGGTGGGGATCTCCACGATGCCGTCGCCGTCCAGATCCTGACTGACCAGACTGGGCACATTGCGCAGGGATGCGGTGTAAAGCTTTTCGGTGCTGATCTGATCGGCAGGCACCATCTGCTGCGTGTCCTCGTCAAAACGCAGCAGCACGCTGGCCAGATTGTTGCCGGAAATGCCGGTCCAGCCATCCAGCACCAGATAATGCCTGCCGTCCGCACCCACACCCGCCGCCACCGAGGCGCAGCCGGCGAACCGATTGGCGGAAAGGCCCATAACAGCCACCTGCTGGAAGCTGCCCTCTTTATCCACGGTCAGCAGTTCGATCTGCACGCCGCCGTCCTCCAGCGTAGACATCAGGATCAGGTCCTGATTGCCGCCGCCGGTGATATCCTCCACCAGATACTGCTGGTACTGCTGCTCCAGGATCGTGGAAAGCACGCCGTCGGTGTAGGAATACACAGCCAGATAATGGTCGCCCTGTGCCGCTGTATAACCCACCACCAGTTGGGTGGCATCGCCGGGCTGCAGCTGGGCCAGCCCCACCGACTCTACCGTGTCTGCAAGGCCCTCTACGTTCTGGCGCACATGCCAGATGTCGGCATCATCCTTCTGCAGGATGGCAATGCACACGTTGGAGCTTTGGGCGGTGGTGTAAAGCACGGCGGCATCCTGCCTGCCGTCACCGTCCAGATCCTGCAGCAGGAAAGGCGAAAGCAGGTCGCCCTGCATGGGATATTTGAGCTGTGCGCTCTCCCCCAGCCAGTCGTTCAGGGCAGTCTGCACATCGCCGTAATCGCCGGAAAGCTTGGGCGCACGCAGAAGCTCTTCCACCTGCACCTGTTCACCGGGCATGCTGCAGCCTGCCAGAAGCAGGCACAGCAGCACGCAAGCCAACCACCGGCCAAAATGATTCGGATGTTTCAACCGCTGCGCCTCCTCTGTGTGGAAAACTTGTCCGGCCAAAGGCCGAAAACATGCTATTGTCAGTATACCACGGGCCGGGCGCAATGCCAACACCTGAAAATGAGAAAGAGGCCGCCGCACAGCCTTTTGTGCAGCAGCCCCTTTGGGGTTTCAGCGGTTATTCTTCGGTCTTGTCAAACAAGCCTTTTTCTTTTGCGGCGTTCCAGGTCAGGCAGGTGCGCAGCTTGCTGACGGGGAAGGCCGGGTGGAATTTATTGTTGTCCGCATCGTCCTTCATCAGATCCTGCTCCACTGCCCAGCGGGCGGCCTTTTGTGCGTCGGTATCGCCCTCGTCGATGTCGCTGTAGAGGGCGGTGCTTACAGGCTCAGGCTTGCCGGCGTGCTCCCACAGCAGCTCGGCCAGCTCGATGCGGTTGGAGGGCATGGGGATGCCGGGCATATTGATGACGCGGTAGATGCCGGTGCCGGCTTCATAGATAATCGCACCTGCGGCAGCACCGATCACCACAGCAGAGATCGCGCCCTGAATGTTGCCGGTATCGCTGGGTCCAACCGGGTCGGGTTCAGGAATGGGGTCATCCCCGAAGGTTGCCTTCACTTCCACGTTCTTATCCGGCATGGTAAAGGTCACCTTGGTGGGGTCGTTCTCGTCCGGGGTCTTCAGGAAGGTGTCTGCTTTCTGTTCCTCACCGCCTACCAGCACCGTCCAGCTGATGAAGTGCTGTCCATCCGGCGCAATGGCTGTCAGGTGCACGGTTGTATACTCCGGCAGTGGGCTGCCGCTCTGTACGGGCGTATCGATACCGTCAATGGTCGCCGTCACATGGTCGCCGACCCTCAGAGTGGGGTTCAGCGTGGGAATCCCCTTGAAGTTTGCCTTTATTTCCACGTTCTCAGCCGGCATGGTAAATCTCACTTTGGCGGGGTCGTTCGCGTCCGGGGTCAGGAAGGTGTCTGCTTTCTGTTCCTCATCGCCTACCTTCACCGTCCAGTCGATAAAGCGCTCGTTGGCTTCCGGCTCCCTGCGCGTTGCTGTTACAGTATCGCCCTTAGCAGCTTCGGTCTTATCCACAGTGCAGTTTACAGCCGTGATATTATACGGAATATTGCTATAATACGGTTCCACCTTAACATTATAGGCGGGCATGGTCAGGGTCGCAGTGGTTTCGGTGCCATTCTTCAGCAGCTTTGAAAGCTCTGTTTCGTCCATGATTTCAGTCTCAGTACCATTTACGACTTTATACAGTTTCCAGCCTTTGAACTCCTTGCCCTCAGGTGCTGTATCCGCTGCTTTCAGCGTTACTTCCGTATCTTTTGCAATCAGCTTTGTACTGTCCAGCTGATTCAGCTCGCCGTTTATTTCTGCGGTGGCTACAGCCTTCTCAGAATCCACATAATAGCCACGGGTCAGGTAACGATACTCTCCTCTATAATCATTTTTGTAACCGATAACATAGCCCGAGTTCGCACTGGTCAGCTTCAGGTTTTTCTGGTATGCCTTTCCATCCGTGTATGTCGTGATTCGTCTGCCTTCGTAGGGATTTTGCACCTCAATTTTTGCCTCGCTCGTAAAGGTAGGGTCAATCGTTACATACGGATTTCCAAACTCCTCACTATCTTCCCCACTAGACAAATATATATCTGTATCGTTGCCCTCAAAGGTCACATTCTTTATGACCAGTTCGTGTTTCTTATCTACCTGACAGTCAACACCGTATTTACCGTTTTTAATCGTAATATTATCCAGCGTAACATCTGCATTCAGACCTCCGCCAAAAACCACAGTCATTCCGCTCGCAAGTGCTTCATAAGTTCCTCCGTTTGTGATCCGTATCTCTTTCGCCGTATCATCATAAAGTTTTCCACATAAATCCAAAACTCTGCTGTTGTAACTTTCTTCACCCTTCGCGGATACGTTTACATTGTCAAGGGTAATCGTTCCTCCCTCAATTGAAACACAATATAAGTCATTATTTTCCAAAGTACTGTTCTTAATTTCAACACTTCCGTTTTTACTATCGACGACTCCATTTTTTATTTTTGCACCGTCTATAATAACAGTTCCTGCCTTTTCAATTCCAGCCCAAGGCCATGATGCATTGTATACCATGCGATACCCTTCTGTAGTTAAGTCACCGCCATTGATATAAACTTCACTGCCATTCAAAATCGGGAAAGTCGTTTTTTTCGCGGCAATATACACGTCATTCAGTATAAGTGTTCCCGCGACAACGGTAAAAAAAGATAGACGTTGTTGTTCACCATCCAGATAACGTCCGTTCTGAACAACCACCGTTGCACTCGAGGCATTCAAATTCATAAAAGCGGCGGCATCTGTATTTTTCACATTTGCAACGACATCATACTGCCCTGCATTGATCTTCAAATCGCGGGCATCCTTCACATTCAGCAGTGCAGACCTCATATTGACATCCACATTACCAACAATGTTCAGCGTAACATTTTTTGTCGTATCGACCGTGATACTCTCTGTATAGGGTCCGCTCAGTTCATACACATCGCCATGCTCTGTTACAAATGTATCATTAACAATCTCCCTGCCCTTCAAGGGGTAGGGTTTCGTCTCTTTCTGCGCACTCACGCCATTTTCCGGTTCTGCCGCCCCCGGCTCCGCCGCAAACGCGCCCACCGGCAGAACCGACAGCATCATGCACACCGCAAGTGCTGCACTGAGAAGTCTCGTACTCTTTTTTCTCATGTTCTCTTCCCCTTTTCGTTTGTTATTTTGCAGGCACCCACCCCAAAAGGCACCGTCTGCATTTTAAGTTTACCCCCCCATACAACATATCAAGAGGCATTTTGCTAGAAAATAGGTTCGAGTTTTTAGTGGAATTGTTGAAATGTTTGCGGTTTGGCCCGCTATTCCCGGGAACATTCAGAAGCAATGAAAATGCCACGCAAAAAAAAAGCCCTCTCCCATTGCTGGGAAAGGGCTTTTGAACACTGTATCAAACAGTCAGAGCAGATCAGACGAGCTCCAGAACTGCCATCTCAGCAGCGTCGCCGCGGCGAGCGCCGA
>OWJD01000608.1_pt1 | contig 10775 bp, 7 predicted proteins | sample 1732601 | NCBI WGS metagenome assembly OWJD01 (sample SAMN05065733, study PRJEB22554) | human gut metagenome | biome: ENVO:2100002; feature: ENVO:00000062; material: ENVO:00002003 | host: Homo sapiens | place: USA
TCTCGGCAATCTCAGCGGTGGTTTTCTGCTTTTCAAAGGCTGCAACCACACGCTCCCTCTGACGATCTGTATTGCCGCCCAAACGCAGCACATGGTCGATGTCATTTTGGGCAAAAGAAAAAGCAGAGGATGTATGCGCTACATTCTCTGCTTCATCTATGGATTGGATCTGTTCCGCTTCGGAGAGGAACAGGTTTAGGGTCAGCTGTTGATAAGCTCCGCCATCAGGATTTCTTCGGCCTGAGCTTTGCAGGTGTTCATCAGCCCCACCCACTTCATGGGATCGCTGGCTTTCAGTTCCTCGGTGGCTCCCGCTTCCTTCGCCAGCTGGGGCATCATCTGCTCCAGTCTGCTCTGGGCGGTCTCGTCGATCTCCAGAAGGTGCGGGTACAGCTTCTCGCTCAGCAACATCTGGTTGTAGAGGATGGGACGATGTTCCTTCAGGTAGGTTTTCCTCATCCTGCCGTACTTGCCCAGGGGTTTCTCCGGCTGCTGGCTCAGCTTCAGGTCGGGAATCAGATAGTCTCCGTTCTGGATATAGGTCATGGGATTGTTCATCTTGTTTGCTCCTTTCTTGGTTGGCTTCGCGCTCTGCATTTCGGACGGTAACGCCGATCTGCCGCAGCACCTGCTGGTTGATCTGGCTGACCGCTGTTCCCAGCGCCCCGATGGTTGACGGGGTATTGAAATCAAAGATCGCCATGAAATCTTCGTGGTCGAAGTAGCGTTCCGGCTTCAGTCCACAGCGGGACATCAAAGCATAAGTGATACTGACGGTGGCTACTGCCTTGAACTGTACTCCGATGTTAAACTCATCATATTCCTCCAAAAAGGAACCGTCAACGATATAGAAGAAGTCCTGCTGATGCTCCGTCCAGTATTCCTCAGCCAGTTTTCCGGCTACCTCGGTGAGCTGTCCGGCAAGGTCATCACCGGAAACATCATAGGTGCGCTCAAGCATGGCCTGCACCGAATCCAAATGGCGCTCCTCCAGCTGCCACAGCCAGGGAGTGCGGGAATGTTCACGGGTTCCGGTGTCGGAAATATCAAAAACATAGCGCAGGCGGGGTCTGTCCCCGGAATCGTCCACCAGAGCGATTCCCTTGGAGCCGCGCCTTACATACCGGCCCATCTTTTCATTCCACAAATCGTACTCTGCACAGGCGGTAGCGTCCGGGCGCTGGGCGTAGATCATCAGCTGCTCATGGAACGGGTACTTGTAAAGGCGGGAAGCAGTAGTGAGAAACCCTGCCCATTCCTGCCAGCTCCCAGTGAGTTGCGCTGTCACCTTCTCCGCCATCTGTGCATATAGTTCAGCTTTGGTTGGCATAGTGTTCTGTCCTCCTTTCAGTTTTTTGGTAAAAGATGGGGTAGCATATTGCCACCCCATCCCTGCGATTATGGTGTTTACTGGTCAAAATCCGGGTACAATTCCAGCTCGGCAAACTCGGCATCACTCATGGCCTGGAGCTTGCCCAGGGCGCTGTCGGTCAGCTCCCTCAGTTCCGTTTCCTCCGGTGATAGCTCGCCGCGCATCTCACGCAGGCTGTCGATCAATCCGGTGCGGCTGCCGGTATTGTAAATGCACATCAGGTTCATTTCCTCAAAAGTAAAGTTTCCCATATCAAATCTCCCTTTCCGCACTCTTTTTGGGTGCCGTCTTTTTGTGTTCTGTTTTGGGCTGGCTTTTCAGCTGCTCCACAATGGATTTTTTCTTTCCCCGTTCCTCCCGATGAACAGCGTCAGCCAAGTCCATCAGGGAAATGGGCTGACCGCTTCGAGCCTGCTGTTCCAGCTCTGCTACCGTAGGCTCTTTTGTGCCATTGTTGATGATACCGTCGATCATGCCGTAATCGTCCTCCACGGCCATCTCCGTATTTTTCAGCGGATTTTCCGGCAGGAATCCGGGGATCTGGGTAAAGCCAACACTGTCACAGTAATGATAGGATACCTTATCATCCTGCTTGATCGCAACGATGTCACTGACACTCATAGAAGGACTGTGAAAATCCGCCGGTTTTTGCAGATTAAACTGCTCATATAGTTTTTCCAGCTGCTCCGGTACCGTGCCAGACTCCCTCAGCGGAGCAGTGTAGATGAGGTCATAATTGCTGCGGTCTATGGAAATGTCATGGGACTTTAGCCAGTCCAGATTCATAAAGCGCACATTCTGCGGATCGTCACGGCTCACCTGATAGATGGCAAAGCAATCTCTGTTCTGAGCAAGAAATGCCTGTTCCCGTTCCTGCTGATGTTCCTGGCGCTCCATGACCTTTTCGTGGAACTGAGGGCTTTTCTCCCATTCCTCACGGTCCACACCGAAAAGGCCGCCATGATCCATGATTTCCTGCGAGTCAAATACCATACTCTCCGTATTGTCCTCATGCAGCACATAGACAGTCAAACCAGCGGCATCCAGTTCCAGCGCCCGTTCTCTGGTGACAGGGAGCATCCCATCATAGAAGTAGCCGTATTCCTGCATATCCGGCGTGGATACCTGCTCATCAGGCATGGGGTATTCATCCAGCGTCTGCTCTTGTGCTTCCGGCAGCTGAGAAGAAGCAGTCATCTGACTGATCTCTGCCTGCATCTGCTGATAGGCAGCGTCCTGCAAGGTTTCAATCATAGACAGGGGCGCATCCTTTACTGAATCGCTACTCAAATCGTTGTCATCACAAATCTGAAGAACTGCCTTCATGCGGGAAAGCTCCGGCATATCCAGCTGACCGCCATCCAGTTCTTTCATGGATGCGGCATCGTAAAGGGTATAATCCCAGCCGCTGTCACAGGGCTGGATATGAAGATAGGTGGCATTGTCGATCAGAAACAAAGCCTCCTGCTGATTGGCGTCCGCCCCCAGCACTTCCATTTCCGGCATTGCCGCAGCCAATTCCTTTACCGCTTTTTGCACCAGAGGATTATCACGGTAATAGTCGATTGCCTGGATGGTGTCCAGGTCAATGGTCTGGCCGGTCAAAATCGGAAAAGGACCTTCATAGTCGCTTCCGTCTTTCAGCTCAAAACCAATGCCCTTGATCCCGTTCATTCGTTCTGCCGGAATCTTCTGATAAATGCGGATTGCTTCTTCCAAAGACAGGTTATCGTGGTATTCTCCGAGGCTTGGAAATTCCATGCACTCTGCTACATAGTAGGTCAGATCGCCGGTCGGCTGTCTATCAGATACCTTAATGGCATCTGCTGGCTGCTCTATCGGGGCGGTTTCCGGCTCTACCTTTGCATGAGGGTCGATTCCGCGCTCTTTGCAGATTTCCTTATAGTGGCGCTCAATGTCGGAGATCAAAGTGCCGGAGGTTTTGTTGATGGTCTCCAAACTGGCTCTCAGCTCTTTCAGTTCCTTTCCCTGACTCCAACTGGCAATATAGCCAAAGCTGTTTTCTCCTGTCTCAATTCCAAAATATTTGCAGACTGCATAGGAGATGCTTTCAGCCTCCACTTCTTCCGTGTGACGGTCTTTCCTCTGTTCCTGCAAAAACTGGGAGAGGGTAGAAAAACCACCGTTAAAATTCAGCCCTTCTTCCTCGGTCAGCATCAAGCGTCCATCTTCCGCCAGCTCCAACGGCTCTGTCAGCAGAACGGAGCCTGCATGGTTTACAACCACTCGTTCTTCCACACAGACCGGATCTCCAGGGTCGTAGTCAGAACCGCGTAGGTCATAGCAATAAACGCCCTCTGGCAGATTATCGCGAGCAATCCGTCCGTTGGAGAACAGACCGGGTTTATCAAACAGTTCGATCTCCTGATATTGCTCGTCATTGGCAATCTGGATCTTTTTCTGATTGTGGAGCTTGCTGTGGGCAATCTCATGTACTGTGGCTGAAACCGTCTGCACCTCACTCATGCCCTGACGAATGGCAATTTTCTGATGATCGGCAGAAAAATAGCCGTCCGTATCAGCGGCCATTGTTTCAAAAGTAATCGGCACCGGTGCGCTACGGCGCAGGGCCTCCATGAATGCCTCATAATTTGGCACATTGCCGGAAAGGGATGATGCAAGCTCCGGCAAAGGTTTCCCGTCGGTCTGGCTCACATCAAAGACCTTGACCGGACGAAACATGGGGATCTCGATTTCTTTTTCCTCTGTGACGATCTTTCCGTCTTTATCCAAAATCGGAGCCTTGGTATCCGGGTCCAGCTTTTGCTCCTCGATTTTCTTCTTATACGGTGTCGGGGCAATGATGGTAATGCCATGCTCGCCCTTTTTTACATGACGCTCAAACTGGTCTTTCCACTTATTGTATCCGGCTACCAATGTGGCGTCCGGCTTCTGCATATAGATGAGCATGGTGTTGTTTACCGAATAGCGGTGGAAGCGGGACATGACGGACAGATAGCGCATATACTTTTCACTCTCAAACAGTTCTTTGATGCCCTGCTCGATGCCATCTGTGATTTCCCTTAGCCGTTCTCGGTTGGTGGGTTTGTTCTCAGCCATGATTTTCAATCTCCTTTCCAAGTGTGTGATTTCTGCTGTGTGTTCTGCAATCCATGCCTTTTGTTCTTCTTCACTTTCATAAAGAAAAAGGTCCAGCAGGTACTCTACATAGGCTTTCTTCTGGATTGCTTCCACAAAACGGGGGTGCGGTTCTTCCTCCGGTGTCCTGGGAGAACGGTCGGCTTCCCATTTTTTCAGCAGATAGTAGTAATCGGACAGTACGCGGTAACAGCTCTGTCGATCCTCCCGAAACTTCTGTGCCTCGGTTTTTTGCCGGACATATCTCCTACGGGGCGGGGCCTGACTGTCATAGATCAGGCCAAAGTCCTGTGCCAGTTTCTCTGCCGCTTCTTTTGGGGAGAGGTTAAAGAGCTTTGCGGTAAAGTCGATCACATCCCCATCTGCACCACAGCCAAAGCAGTGGAACCGCTGGTCTACCTTCATGCTGGGATTCTTATCATCGTGAAAGGGACAGCAGGCCATACCATTTCGTTTGACCTCGATCCCATAAAACGCTGCCGCTTCTCTGGTGCTGACCGACTGCTTGACCGCTTCAAATACATTCTCTGCCATGTGCCTTTAACTGCCGGACTTTTTCACAGGGGGCTGGTATCCGGCGACTTTCGCACGCTCACTGGCAGCTTTGCGGCGCTCGGCGCTGTATGGCTCCCGGACTGATACACACCGCTTGGGGACGGTAAAGTTATGGGCGTCCTTTCGGGTGATCTGGTCGGGGTGCTTTTTTGCCAGCAGTTCCAGCTTCTCCATCAGACGGGGATCGTGGGTATAGACCTCAGCCATTGGTTCTGCCTGGTTATAGAGGAGAATGGTTTCCCGTTCCACTAAAGAGAGCTTCATCGGCTGCCTCCTTTCCGCTGGTCAAATTCCAGCTTGAAGTTGGCATACTGTCCATCGTCCTCCAAAACCACAGTGGCATCGTAGGTCTTGCCGGTTTTCTCCGAATATAGCCCCGTCACACGGACACAGCCATCGTTCAGCAGCGCAGACACCACAGCTTTGGTCGGCTGTTTTTTCTTGGCAGCCCACCATTTGTTGTTTTTCCAGATTGCAAATTTGCAAGAATCATTCTGACAGAAGAAGCCTTTTTGCAGTTCTGCAACTTCACCGCCGCAGCGAGGGCATTTGCCCACCACCTCACGGGGCGGCGTGAACAGGTACTCAGTTCCCTTGATGACCTGATAAGTCCCCACCAGATCTTTCAGCATGGTGCTGATCCCGGCCAGAAACTCCTCTGGGGCAAGCTGCCCGCGCTCAATCTCTCCCAAGCGGTACTCCCACTCGGCAGTCAGAAGCGGCGATTGCAGCTGTTCCGGCAAGACTGTGATAAGGGAAACTGCATCGTGGGAAGGGAGAAGCTGCACCGTTTTTCTGCTCTTTTTTCGTTCCAGAAAACCGGCAGATACCAGCTTTTCCAAAATACCGGCACGGGTGGCCGGTGTCCCCAGACCTTTTCGCTCGGCGTCCTCCGGCATATTCTCTTTTCCGGCAGTCTCCATTGCGGACAGCAAGGTATCCTCCGTAAAGTGCTGAGGCGGACTGCTTTTGCCTTCTTTGACGGTTGCCGCAGCAACCGAAAGGGTCTGTCCTTCGGTCAGCTCCGGCAGGGCTTTCTCTGCGCCCTCTTTTTTCGGCTCTGTATCCTTCATTTTGGCACGATAAGCGTCCTCCAGTGCTTTCCATCCGGGGTGCTTCACCGTTTTTCCTTTTGTGGTAAACTCCCCACCGGCACACGCTGCAATCACAACGGTTTCCAAATAGATATGGGGTTGGGCTACGGCGCACATCAGACGCAGGGCCACCAGCTCCAGCACCGCTTTTTCTCCCGTTGGAAGTGCAGAAAGGTCTGCATCCTTGAGATTTCTGGTAGGGATTACTGCGTGGTGGTCGGTTACTTTCTTATCGTTGATGACCGTCTGCGGATCACAGGTAATGGCGATTCCTTTGCGAAACGGCATAGCATTGGCAACCAGATTCACCAACACCGGCAGGCTGTCTGCCATATCACTGGTCAGATAGCGGCTGTCAGTACGGGGATATGTGCAAAGCTTCTTTTCATACAGACTTTGCAGATAGTCCAGGGTCTGCTGGGCTGTAAATCCAAGCAGGCGGTTGGCATCTCTTTGCAGAGTAGTCAGGTCATAGAGGGCAGGTGGCTTTTCAGACTTTTCCTTGCACTCCACCTTTTTGATTGTGACATTTGCACCCTGACAGGTTTCTTTCAGCTGCTCAGCAGCGGCCTTATCCGCCATGCGCTCCCCGGATACGGTAAGACCGGGCAGCTCCAGCGCCACGGTATAAAAGGGAATCGGCTGAAAGGTGTCGATCTCAGCTTCTCGCTGAACAATAAGCGCCAGCGTCGGGGACATCACGCGCCCGATGTTGAGGGTTCGGTGATACAGCACGGAAAAAAGCCTTGTCGCATTGATCCCCACCAGCCAGTCGGCCTTGGCACGGCAGAGGGCAGCATCCCGAAGTCCGTCATAATCCGCACCGGGGCGCAGGTTTGCAAAGCCTTCCCTTATGGCAGAGTCCTCCATCGAAGAAATCCAGAGCCTTTTCATAGGCTTTTGACAGTCTGCCAGCTCATAGACGCTGCGGAAGATCAGCTCACCCTCGCGTCCGGCATCGCAGGCATTTACCACCTCCGTCACATCCGGGGCGTTCATCAGCTTTTTCAGAATATCAAACTGCTTTTTCTTATCCTTTCCCACTACCATCTGCCAATGTTCCGGCAGGATAGGCAGGTCATCATATCGCCACTTGGCATACTTGGGGTCATAGCTGTCTGCATCTGCAAGACCGGCCAGATGACCCACGCACCAGCTGACACGCCATCCGTTACCCTCCAGATACCCGTCCTTACGGACGGTTGCGCCGATCACAGCCGCCAAATTCTGGGCAACTGATGGTTTTTCGGCAATTACCAATTTATGTTGAGCCATGATGGTTCCTCCTCTCTTTGAGCCATCGGGACATTTCCCGGTGACAGATACCTACGCAGGGTCTTCCATAATTCCCGCAACCATAGCAGGGGTGGCTGTGGGGTAAAGAAGGAGGACGGGAAGTTTCCTTCCCGCCCTCCGGTCTGCGTGTCATCATGCGTTCATGGGGACTGTCTGTGAAACGGGTCATTTCACACTGTCCTCATCATCTTCTTCTGTGCTGCCCCCGTCAGCATCCGGTTCTTCCGACTCCTCACCCTCGGTTTCCCATTCCTCAGAATCTTCCTCTCCATAATCATAATCGTCCAGACTGTCATTGCCCTTGGTCTTAGGCTTATTCTTAACGAGCTTCAAGTAGGCAAATACGCCACCGCCACCAAGCAGAGCCAGCAAAAGGACCAGCGCAGCCGGGTTCAATCCGGCAGGCTTCTCTTTTTCCGGCTCCGATGTTTCTGCCGGAGGTTCCGGTGCTTTGCCCGTACATTTACTCTTATCAGTTGCGCAGACCGGGCAGGCCGTATTGACTGCCCCTGCTTCACATTTTGTTGAACAGCTGCATACCGCAGGCATCTCCTCTTTGGGTTTTCCATCTTCCATCAGCGCCGCAAGGTCTGCATCGTCCACCTGATTCAGAAAGTGAACAGCAGTCTCCTTGTCCTCATTCGCCCTATCAATCAGGATGTAAAAGTAATTTCCAGCTTTGGTCGTAACAGTAATAAGCTGCTTATTGCCTCCAAAATCATCCACCAATGCCGCATTCCCCTCCGGTGTAAGTGCCGGTGCCGGTTCTGTTTCTTCCACAATCACATTGCTGTCATTGGTAGAATCCTCTGCCGGTGCCGCCGGAGCCTGTTCTGACCCCTGTGCGAAAGCAGGGATCGTAAAGCCAAATGCCACAACCATTGTCAGGCAAAGGGCGGAAAGTGTTTTGTAAATTCTTTTATTCTTCATAAGCGGTAACCTCCTGATTATTTGATTCCGACAGTGCTGTATCTCTGCCGTGGTTCATTCCACCGGAAAGCATAGCGTTCAGCTGTGCTGGAGTCATGCGTAACGCACGAACCATCTGAACGATTTCCAGATTCTCTGCCTCCGTTTTCTGTGCTTCCAGGGTCTTGAGCTTTTCCTGATATTCCGCAATCTTCTCACGGGTTTTCTCAATTTCCTGGTCGATACGTTCAATTTTATTTTTTGCCATAACCGTTCACTCCTTTCCACAAAATCTGTTACCAGTTCATCAGGCCGTAGCCCTTAATACTTTGATAATTCAGGTCATAACTTTTGATCTTGCAGGCATCGCCGGAATTTCCCTCCACCGTATAAACACGGCTGCCATCCGTACCGATCACGATACCCACATGGTCCGCTGTCCCATCTAAATCCCAATCAAAGAAAATTGCATCTCCGGGAGCCAGATTGTTATAGCCTCTTGCACCCCATTGTCCATGAGACTGGAACCACGGAACGCCCTGCCACTCACAGCCTGCAAAGCGCGGCTCACTTTTTCCAGCCTGGTTATAACACCAGGATACAAAGCAGGCGCACCACTCCACGCGGCTGTCAAAGCCATACCAGCTCCAATAAGGATAGCCGCCCACATTGCCGACCTGACGCTTGGCCAGCTCCACCAACTGCGGATTTCCGGGACGGGTTCCATTTACAAACTGTACACCGGTCAAGTCCTCGGAATTGCTCATGTCAGGGGAACCACCGCCAAACAACAACGGCTTATTGCCCATGGTCTGTCGGTAGACCTGATACATTTCCATCTGCTCCGGGGTCAGAATCTCCGACGCCACAGCGGAAATGGGCTTGCTGGTGAGTTTCACATTCAAAATGTAATACTCATAGGGGACTTCTTCTGAGGTGGTCTCGCCGGTCTCCGGGTCGGTGGAGGTCTCCGTGCGGTAGCGAATCTCCACTTCCTCAGTAAGCGTCAGCTGATACTGTGCTGCAAACACACGCGCCAACTCTGCCTGAGCGCTCTGCCGGGTGTAGCCTTGCAAAACGGCAGACAGAAATGCTGCCAGCTCATGAGGGTCATGACCGATCATACCAAGGTCATAGCGATACTCGTCATACCCTGGGTGGCTGCTTTCTATGTTGTCGATTTCCTCCTGCAACTGGGCTTCTCTGGCTGCATAATCTGCCTCCACCGCCAGCATTTCCGGGTCATCCGACGGATAGGTGGTGCCGGAGAGAACGGAACCGATGCTCTGCGCCATCATGGAGCAGGAGGACATGGTATTCATCAGCATACAGGTAATGAGGAACAAAACCCCTGCCATCAGGAAACCCTTCTTGTGGCGCATGACGAATGCCCCTGCCTGCTGTACCTTTTCTTTTACCGTCCTTGCGGCTTTTCCGGTTTTAGATGCAGCCTGGGCGGTATTTCCGGCAGTCTGACCGGCGTGTTTGGCGGCGGCATACTGCCTTTTGATGGCCTGCTTTTGCTGCCAGCGGGAAAGAGGGTTGCTGGCAAACTGGGGATTTTCCTGCAAAAATTTCTGGTACAGAACATTTACATTTGCCTTTTCCAGTTGGCGCTCTGCCTGTGCTGCTTTGCGGTACGGCTTCAGCTTGTGGCTGCGATAGCCCTCCCGCACCAGATAAGCGCCGGTCTCCACCGCTTCCTCGGACTTGTGGGCGCTTTCCACGCCCACATTGTCCTGCTCTGTTTCCCGGATCTCTTTGTGGAGCTTGCCTGCGACCAGATGGACGGGAGCTTCCCTGACTCCTTGAGAAACTTTGGAAGGTGGCTTTTTCTTGTCCTCAAAGGTCAGCTTCGAGGTCTTTTTTCCGGTATCCGGGTCAATGACCGTCTGCCTGACCTTTTTCTTTGGGATATTGGCCTGCGCCTTATCTGCTCTGGCCGCAGCTTTCTCCGCTTTACGGATCGGCTTTTCCAGTGCAGGGTCAGACCGTTCCTCATCAGTAAAGCGCAGGCGCGGTTCCTTATTCAAACCATTCTCCCAGCATGAGGGAGGACATCATGTAGTGCAGCTCTGCATAAATGGCCATTCCCACAGGATCGTTGAACATACAGCCGGACAGGTAGGCATAAAACTGTGCCACCACATCGGACAGGATCTTCGCCTCTGTTCCTTCCAGAATTAGGCCGCCCATACCTTCTTTAGCACGAATGGCGCTCCAGACCTCTGCCAGACGGAGCAGCCCCATCTGACCGGTCTCATTCAGTTCGGCTGCCTGGTCTGCCGCCGTGCGGCACTCACTTACCGCATCGGCCATGACCGTAAGCAGCTGGCTGCGCTGGGCATTTACCGCCCTGTCAAAAAACATCAGCGGGTTTTTATTCAAAATGTTGAGACTGTCTCTTATACACATCTCCGAGCCCACGA